>UMDR01047844.1_pt1 | contig 52191 bp, 37 predicted proteins | sample 1964541 | NCBI WGS metagenome assembly UMDR01 (sample SAMEA4835999, study PRJEB28245) | human gut metagenome | biome: gut microbiome; material: fecal sample | place: Denmark | collected 2008 | reverse complement strand
CGCCGAACCGCTGTCACTCTCCCCCCCCCCCGGAGGACAGCGGTTCTCTTTTTGTTTTGCGAATAGCGGACTAAACGATACTATTGGGTTTGACCTTAAAGTCAACTATGGGTAAGAAGATTGAGTTTTCAGATCAATATAAAGTAATAATCAGGAAGAAACAATCCAGTTGGTATCTTAAAAAGTAAACTCTTTAATGGGCTGTATCTAAGTTCTTTATGGCGAATGTCACCTTCTTTATCTCGTCCCGCATCCCCGGGCCCATGAGCCCGCGTACCCGGGCTGACGGGCTTCGATACCTGGGCTCATCAGCCCGGGTATGCGGGACGAGGTGAATATTATACCATTTTCGGTTAGATGCTTAAGAAAAACAAAATGCTCTAAACGGCCTATCTGCTTAGGTAATGCTTTTCTTTCTTTTGTCAATCAGGTAGTTAACTCTTGGTGTGCTATTAAATCGGCGGGTGGAAGATGGAAGATGAGGGTGGAAGATAGATGGGCTGAAAACGCTATCTTCCACCAATCTATAATGTTGTATATTAAATAGATAAACATTAAAAGGTGGAAGATGGAAGATCGAAATGTTTTTTTGGGGGGGGCTTCGTCAAATTTGGTGGTAAATTTTCTTTTACTCATGGAATCTGATTCCGTTTTCGGAAGTGTAAGTCCTCGTTTATAGTTGACAAAAAAGCAAGTATCCCGGCTTTCGCCCGAAGAGTCCATCCGTGAGGTGAAGAAGCGAATTTTAGACTAAACCATCTGAAAATCAACATCTTTAAAAAGTAAGATTTCCGTCCTCAAAAGCTTTGTTTTAACACAGAGTTAAAGCTTGTTCTTTGGATGTGAATAACAAGTTCTTTAAATGCAAAAGACTTGTTATTTGCGTACAAGAACCTGACAACCGGCAAAAGGCGTTAACACTGATTAATGGAGGTTTCGAAACCAACGCAGATAATGCAAAATCTATTTCTTTCCCGGGAGTAGCCGGCATGATGATGGCTTGCCCTGATATGGAAACGGAAGGTAAGATTAAGATACTGAAAGCCATCAATGAAGTGAGATCGTTTGGTGTATTGTCCGGTGGAGGTATCGGGTTGTATGATGCTAATAACGCATTGGCTGTTGTGCTAGAAAAGTAATTATCACAGAATAATAAGGCTTTCCTTTTTTACGTAAGCCTTGAGATTATGAAATCGCCCTCGTTACAGTAAGTTGTAGCGAGGGCGATTTTTGTTTGGGGAGTACTCTTTCTCAATTTGTAAAGAGTAGAAGTAGATGTTATAGTTGCTCCAATGCTTCCCAGTCAATTTTCGGTTCTTTACCCGTTGGCTTACAATAGAACTTTGTTCCCATCGGAACAGATTTGTTGAAGAAGCCTCCCATTTTCAGATAAAACCGGTTATCTTTAGTATTTCCACCTTGATAGTCGAGGCGGACTTTGGCGCTTGCCGTTGCGTCGTGTGTGAAGACGGCGTCAGTGAGCCGGGTCCATTTACCTTCTTTACTGCGTGCCCATTGGTTACCGAAGAAAACTTCACGCGACAAGTATCCTTGTTCCGGACTGAAATTCTCAAGGAAACTATGAGGACGTTTGTACCATGTGTTGGTCATGGGGCGTAAGAAGCTGGCTATCAATTTCCACTCTTTTTCATCTGTGGCATAGAAGTAAGCGGTATAAGTGGTATTTCCGTTTCCATCCGGTTTGACATGCATCAGGAATTTGTATGTATTGCCAGCCTTCCAAGGATATCTTAAATAACTTTGTCCTCCTGAGCCTTCGTTGCCAAACTCACCGATATGTACATCTTTTCCTTGACGTAGCAATTTAATCTTTTGGTCATCCGGAATCGTTTTAGGGTCTTGTGTGTCAAAAGGACTCCAAACAGAGAAAAGAATGCGGCGTTCTGTAGGAGAGTTGTATTGCATCCCGAAATAACCTTCACCGAAGCCGGCTGCCATATAGTAGCTATGCATCGTTTCGCCTTCTTTGGGCACTGTGACTTCGTTGTAGAACCATTCGGTGTCACCTTCGGGCAATGCATACCCCATATGAACGGAAGGACCGCGACGTCCCCAATAGTCTGAGAAGTCTTTCACATAATTACTTTTACCTGTAACGTTGTCTGCTATCAATTGCTTGATTTCTCCGAAACTCTCGCCTTCTTTAGCCACACCTTGCAAGTCGATGCGCACATACCCTGCCTGGCGTATATCAATGCTCCCTACAGGTACATTGGTGAAATCATCCGATTGCAGATTAACTTTGAAACTCTTTTTCCCATAACTGACTTTGATTTCAGAGTGTCCTTTGGCATAAAGTGACAAATCGGCTGTTGTAGGTTGATGCAAATAGAAGTAAATGCTAACGATACTTTTAGGATTGGTCCAGTGCGAAACTCCTTCTTGAGTTATTCGGGCACCGTCTTGCTGACGGGTTACATAACCATTGCCGGAAACTCCTACGACAAGTTGTTGAGGCTGCGCAAATGCAGTGGTGCATAGTAATAATGCAAATAGACATAATAGATTTTTCATGTTGATGTCATTGATTGATTTTATGTGTATTTCTGATATTGATAAATAACTCGTTGTATAATGCAATGCTGCAAAGTTAAGAATTGATTTTCTTTATCGAACCAGAATCAATAACATTTGTTTTAGAAACTGTTTTGATTTCATTTAAAAGTTTATCAGTTGGTAGTTCTTAATCTATTTCTTATCTTTAAATATAACGACCAAATCATATTTAAAGAGTAATAAAATGGGATATTGTACCGACCTAACTGATAAACAGTGGCAAGTTATAGAAAATCTTTTAGATGACAAAGAACGTAAGCGTAAACACTCGTCTTCGTTCTATCTTTAATGGCATTTTTTACTTAGTAAAGACCGCCTGCCAGTGGCGTATGCTTCCCAAAGACTTCGCCCCTTGGAATACAATTTCACTATCTTTGGGTATGTTTATCCGCAGGAAACCCAATAAAAGCGGCACCTTCAGCGTGCAGGTTGTCTCGAAACTCAATGGGAAGTATAAGTTGGAGAAGTCTTTTGGTGCTTCCTCTGACGAAGAAGTTCTTAAAGGTCTCGAGATGCAGGCTAGTAATGGATTTCCAGACACACCGGTCAGATGGAGATTGACTTTTCAGATCACGACCGAAAAGAGAACTTGCGTCTCTGACTGCAGAAGGAGTCCTTGACAACATTAATACAGTGTTACTCAATGGTCCATTTCTGATACTTGAGCGCATTTATGATTCAATTGGGTTCAATCGTATTGATGATGATATGCTTCGTGATCTCTCCATTGCAAGAGTATGCGAACCAATGAGCAAGTTGGCCACTGTGGGTTACTTGAAAATGCGTTGCAACAGGGATGTGGCCCTTCATGACGTCTACCGTTATATGAATAAGCTTTACAATACGTAACAACCACTCTCCAGAAGCAACAAGTGTTGGAAGGTAAGAAAGAGGATGCTCCCATCGACTTCTATTCAATGGAAAAAGCATGGGCAGAACGCTGCAGAACCGAAGATACTTTATCCGGCAAACAAGAATCTGCTATTGATGTAGCAAAATCTGTCTTTTTCTTATTTAATCATCCGTAAAATGATTATCTTTGTAGGTGTAATTAATAAGCGATATTAAACTACTAACCAATGAAGAGTATTATCAACAAAATGATTCTCGGGGCTTGCGTAGCATTTGCCCTGTTTGCTTTCTCTATGCCTGCTAGTGCACAGTCGTTATCACCCTCCACAAAGTGGCACTGGGAAAAAGGAACTATCATCGTGGACACCCCCGAACGTCCTGCCGAACAACAACCCGTCATCGGATTGACCGCGCCGAAGTTGCAGGTAGTCCGCGTGGGATTCGTAGGTTTGGGTATGCGCGGACCGGGTGCTGTGCAACGTTTCACTCATATCCCCGGTGTTCAAATCGTGGCATTGTGCGATTACGAAGAAAAACGTGCAGAAAGATGCCAAAAGTATTTGCGTGAAGCAAGTTTGCCGCCGGCAGCTATTTACTCGGGAGAAAAGGGATACGAAGATTTATGCAAGCGTGAAGATATCGACCTGGTATATATCGCTACCGATTGGGACCATCACTTTCCTGTTGCTAAATGTGCCATGGAAAACGGTAAGCACACCGCTATCGAGGTGCCTTCTGCTATGAACCTGGAACAATGCTGGGAACTAATCAACCTAAGCGAGCAGACTCGTAAGCACTGCATGATTCTGGAAAACTGCTGCTATGACTGGTTCGAAATGAATACCTTGAATATGGCTCAGCAAGGAGTATTCGGCGAAGTGCTGCGTGCACAGGGTGCATATATCCACAATCTGGATGATTTCTGGGATTATTACTGGAAAAACGGTAAAGAGGACAAGTTAGGCTGGCGTCTGCGCTACAACAAGGAAAACCGTGGCGACGTATATGCTACTCATGGCCTTGGCCCGGTAGCACAAGCACTGGATATTCATCGTGGCGACCGCATGACTACGCTGGTAGCTATGGATACCAAATCGGTGAGTGGACGCGAACATGTGAAGAAAGCTACCGGTGAGGAATGTGATTCTTTCCGCAACGGCGACCATACTACAACACTGATTCGTACTGCTAACGGTAAAGTGATTGAGATACAGCACGATGTGATGAATCCCCAACCTTATAACCGCCTGTATCAGTTGACGGGTACTAAAGGTTTTGCCAATAAATATCCGGTAGAAGGTTACGCAGTGGATGCTAAACAAATGAAGGCTTCGGGCGTGCAACCGAAAGTGGATAACTTGAGTACTCACTCATTCTTGCCTAAATCTGAAATGGATGCATTGGTTGCAAAATATCAGCACCCCATCTTGAAGAAATACGGTGAAATGGCTAAAGAAGTTGGCGGACATGGTGGTATGGACTTTATCATGGATAGCCGTCTGGTATACTGCCTGCAAAACGGACTTCCGTTGGATATGGACGTGTACGACTTGGCTGAATGGTGCTGTCTTGCCGAATTGGGCGCACTTTCAATGGATAACGGCTGCGCTGCTGTTGCTTTCCCCGATTTTACACGTGGACATTGGAATGATGTGAAAGGTTTCAAACACGCGTTTGCCAGCGAAGCTGATGAAGCTGAGGCTGAGAAAGCTGCAAAAGAAGCAACCGCTCAACTGAAAGAGCAAGGTGCTAAAGAATGGGCAAAGATTGCTAAGAAAGAAGCAAAGGCTGCTAAGAAAAAAGCTAAGAAGTAAGCGGGCGTTTGGTATCATTACTTGATACGAAGCGTCCCAAGCAATGATACACTTTGTTTCAAGCAATGAAACACAAAGTATGGCGTAAGGTTACTGCAAGTATACCCATACAAAAAAGATGGAGAAAGGGATATTACTCTCTTTCTCCATCTTTTATTTTATACCTGACGGGTAGCGGCGAATTAGTCACCGATTTTGTGTTTGTATTTTCGGATGACTTATCTGTTACAAATAAAAAACCCGCTAAAACTACAGTTTTAGCGGGTTTCTGTCTGTAAAATATTGAAAGTTTGTGCGGATGATAGGACTCGAACCTACACGTCGCGAGACACCAGATCCTAAGTCTGGCGCGGCTACCAATTACGCCACATCCGCTCACTAAATGCTCACTCGTTTGGAGTTTTGCGCTGCAAAGATAGATACTTTTTCCGATTTTACAAATTTATAGGCAATAAAGTTATTCACAGAGGAATCTGCGGGCGATCTCTATCAATGTATCTTTTCCTCTCATTTCGTCTTCTTGCATCATATCTGCTTTAATACTTAGTTCCTGTTTTGTGATATCGATGTTTTGTAAAGCGGGTTGTAGAACTGCTCCTCATAAATGTGGAACAATTCTACAATCCGTCTTTTTATTCCGGCTCTTTCTTGAAGACTTAATTCTTTTATATACTGATGTTTATGATTTGTTTACTTCACCAATATTTTTTGAGGTATAATTATTGGAGTATAAATGCAAATAGGTATTTGTAGATTTAAAAGGATTAGCCAATGAGAAATTTGAAAGCGATATTAATTGTATTGTTGTGTATGTGTGGTATACATGTGCAAGCACAACAGTTGGAAATAAAAGGTTTAGTGATGTCATCGGAGGATAAACAGCCGCTTATCGGAGCTACGGTTGCTGTAAAAGGGGTACCGGGAAGGGGAGTGGTAACGGATATGGATGGCCGTTACACTTTGAAAATAGAACCATCAGATAAAATCCTTGTCATATCCTATATAGGAATGAAATCGTCTGAAGTCAAAGTGCCGAAGAATGGAGTCTTGAATGTGGTGTTGCAGCCCGAATCACTTAATCTGGATGAAGTAGTGGTGACCGGATACGGAAATTTTTCAAAGTCATCCTTTACCGGATCAGCTAACACCTTACGGGCCGACATGCTGAAAAACGTACCGGTACTTTCTGTAGAACAGAAGTTGCAAGGTATGACCACGGGGGTAAATATAACTTCCGGTTCCGGCCAGCCGGGAGCTAACCAGAGTATCCGTATCCGTGGTATGGGTTCATTCAATGCATCCAATGAACCTCTTTTTGTGATTGACGGTATACCGGTCACTTCCGGCAGTATGGGAGCCGGTACGGGGGCCGATGCTGCCTATATGAACAATGCGAAAACAAATGTAATGAGTACCCTTAATCCTGCCGATATTGAGAATATTACAGTGATAAAGGATGCCGCCGCCGCTTCTCTTTACGGTTCGCGTGCTGCGAACGGGGTGATTTTGATCACTACCAAAAAAGGAACGGTAGGGCGGACTAAAGTTACTTTGAGCGCCAGCGGAGGCTTTTCTAATGCAGCTGTCAACTTCCGTCCCACATTGAACGGTGAACAACGCCGTGAAATGATTTATGAAGGTCTTTACAACTCTGCAGTAGACAAGGGACTCCAATCTCCCGAAGCATATGCAAATGCCAATATTGATACATATGCAGGAATACCGGAACTGGGATATACTGACTGGAGGAAAGAACTGATCCGAACCGCTCATAATCAAAACTACGAGGTGACTGCTTCCGGAGGCAACGAGCGAACTACTTTTTATGCTTCTCTCGGCTTTAACCGTCAGGAAGGTTTGGTCGAGAATTCTAATCTGGACCGTTACTCTGCCCGCCTGAACATGACACATAAAATAGGTAGCCGTGTCGAAGTAGGAGGTAACATGATGTTCACCCAGATAAGCCAGGAGATGAACGAGGAGCGCGGTTCCAATATCAATCCCTTTCTTTGTGTTGCTGTATCTGCCACACCTTCTATGCCTGTGCGCGACGTTTCGGGCAACTATGTGGGGTCCTATGCAGGCACCAATGTGAATCCGCTTCGTGACATCCGTACTGACTATAACCGCAGTCGTATGACCCGTATGTTTTCCACCGGTTATGCTTCGGTAGATATCATCAAAGGATTGAAACTGAAAGAGACTCTGAGCTATGACTATACTGTACAGAAAGATTCCCGCTATTTGAATCCGCTTAGCGGGGCAGGTCCCAAGAGCGGAAGTGATGCTCAGACCTCAAAGGGATTTACCGAATATGGTAAGCTATTGTCGTCTACTTCACTCAACTATACCCATACATTTGCCGCTAAACATCACCTTGACATTTTGGCTGCCTATGAACTGGAAAGCTATCAGAGTGATAAAGCTATGGGAGAGAAGGCTAAACTCCCCTCGGATGTGTTGCTTGAGCCGGATAATGCCGCTGTGCTGAAGAGCTTTGTTTCTTCTACACAGGCATACAGAATGATTTCTTACCTGTCCCGTTTGAACTATGATTACGATAATCGTTATTACATTGCAGGTAGTTATCGCCGCGATGGCAGTTCCCGTCTTGCTCCGGAAAGTCGGTGGGGAGACTTCTGGTCTGTTTCCGGTATGTGGCATCTGAGCAGTGAACCTTTTATGGAGGCTGTGAAGCCGGTATTGAGCGATGTGAAAATCCGTGCTTCTTATGGTGTCAATGGGAATCAGCCGGGAGCTTTTTACGGATATATGGGGCTATACAGCTACGGGCAGAACTACATGGGGGCAGCAGGTTCATATGAGTCTGCCCAAGCCAATCCCAAACTGAAATGGGAAAAGAACTATAACCTGAATATTGGGCTTAGCCTGACTTTTATTGACCGTATCTTTGTGAATCTCGAATACTACAACCGCGATACAAAGGACTTGCTTTATAATCGCCCTATCAGTGCCACTACCGGTTTTCTGAATTATCTTGCAAACATCGGTCAGCTTAACAACAAAGGGGTGGAGTTCGAACTGCGCACGATTAACTTTGCCGGTCCTGACTTCAACTGGACATCGGTGCTGAATTTAACACATAACCGTAATAAAATCGTGGCACTGGACGGAGATATAAAGCAATCTGTCGAGGGCTCCTGGTTTATTCATAAAATAGGTCTTCCTTACAATAGTTTCTACGTGAAAGAGTTTGCCGGAGTAGACCCGTCGACCGGGAAAGCTCTTTATTATCTCAATACACAAGATGAACAGGGGAATTATAATAGAGAGATGACTGACGATGCTTCTAAAGCGCAAGCTATTCCGTATAAATCTGCTGATCCTAAGATATCGGGAGGGTTCACTAATATCATTTCTTATAAGTGGTTTGATCTGGGACTTACCTTTACCTATTCGTTGGGAGGATATTCTTTTGACAAGACAGGTACTCTGATAGAAACCGACGGCAGCAAAGAAAAGTCATACAACCTGCCTGTATATGCTTTGGACCGTTGGCAGAAGCCGGGAGATAGAACTGATGTGCCTCGTTTTGTATTGGAACAGGGAGCCGGTCCACAAAATTCATCCCGCTATATTCACAGTACCGATCACATCCGCCTCAAGAACCTGACACTCGGTTTCACACTTCCCAGCAGATGGGTACAAAAGGCACTGATAGAGAATGCACGTGTCTACTTCTCAGGAAGTAATCTGCTGACATGGGCCAAATGGAAACAGTATGATCCTGAAGTACCGGTTAATGGTGAGGTGTTCTGTGAGGCTCCTCCCATGCGTACCTTCAATTTTGGGGTTGAGATAACTTTCTAAATCATTCATCATTATTAATATTCAGATATATGAAACGTACACTTATATACATGTTTGCCGCTATGTCGCTTGTGGGTTCTTCTTGTTCCGGCGACTGGCTGAATTTAAATCCATCTACCTCTGTGACTACTCCGCAAGCCATCCGTACACTTGAGGAAGCACAAATAGCTTTGAACGGCATTTATCGCATTGCCGCTTCACATAGTTATTATGGTGATAATTATCTCTATTATGCCGATTGCCGTGGTGAAGATGTTCAAGCACGTGTCAGCAAGGGAGCCGGAAAACGTGTATCACCTTATTATGAGTTCAATGTCACGGCCGATGATGCCTTGAATATTACCCGTGTATGGAATCAGCCTTATAGTGTCATTCATCAGGCAAATAGTCTGCTGGAAAGAATAGAATCCGGTGCGGTGGTTACCGATGATGCTGTGGCTCTCAACTGTATCAAAGCTGAAGCGCTTGCTTTGCGTGGATTGGCTTTGTTCGATCTCACCCGTCTGTTTGCTATGCCTTATACCTTGAACAATGGTACTTCTTTGGGAGTACCTATTGAGATTAAAACAACTTTGCCTACTCACCAGCCTGCCCGCAATACGGTGGCCGAATGCTATCAGCAGGTGATAGACGATATGACAGGTGCACTGAAACTCTCGGCACTTTCCGCTGATAAGAAAAACGGTTATCTTAATGTGTGGAGTGTCAAAGCATTACTTTCACGGGTATATCTTTATATGAATGATAATGAAAAGGCTCTCGCATTGGCCAAGGAAGTGATGAATAACGGTGGATTGTATCAGTTGTTTACACACGATGAATATCCTACAGTATGGGGAAAAGACTTCAGTTCTGAGTCACTGTTTGAGTTTTACTACACTCTTTCCGAGCCTGATGGCGGAACGGGAGGTGAAGGCGCTCCGATGGTTTATGCCGATAATGTGAAGGATTGGAACAACCTTGTACTGACCAAAGCATTCCTCGATCTGTTGGGAGAAGATCCGGATGATGTGCGTCATTCATTGAATCGTTTGCCGGAGAAACCGGAAGAGGACCTATTGCCCGAAGGTTCCAAGGGTCATCCTAAATATCTGAATAAATATCCGGGCAAGACGGGGGATAATCCGCAGGATAATGACATCTGTATTATCCGTCTCTCCGAAGTTTACCTGAATGCTGCCGAAGCTGCCTTTAAGTTAGGGGGAGCAGAAAACCTAAAGTTTTCTTTGGATTGCCTTAATGCCATCGTGAGCCGTGCTAATCCGGCGAAGTCTGTAAAAGAGTCGGAGTTGAGCCTGGAGCGTATCTTGAAAGAACGCCGTAAGGAATTGGTAGGAGAGGGACATGCTTTCTTTGATGCCATGCGAAATGGTTTGTCTGTAAATCGTACCGGTGGTTGGCATTTGCCTTCTGTAGCGGCTGCTGCGGTTATTGCTCCGTCTGATCCGCGGGTAGCATTACCTATTCCGCAGGCGGAGATAGATGCTAACCCGAATATGGTGCAGAATCCGCGTTAATGCTTTCTGGGAGGTGAGATATACCGGCTTTTCGGATGACAGGGCTCGAACCGGCATGTTGTGAGACACCAGACAGTTATTCACTGAGGAATCTGCGGGCGATCTCTATCAATGTATCTTTTCCTCTCATTTCGTCTTCTTGCAGCATATCTACCTTAATGTCCGGTTCAATGCCGAACTCGATGTGCTTCATCTGTGCATCGAAGTGAGGGCTGGCAGAGAAACGTACGCTCCACCCGTTGGGCAATTCGGAAGTAAAGGGCATACCCGATCCTCCTCCGGTTTTATCTCCGATAATGGTGACATTGGGCAGGCAACGCATGTGGTTGACAAAATCGTTGGTTGCGCTGAAAGAACGGCGATTGGTCAACACGACTGCTTTCTTTTGCCAGCGTACCCCATTGGCCGGTTCCAGATAGATGGCATAGGGTTTAGAGAAGTCGTTGTGTCCGGTTCCTGTTTTATGGCAGATGTATCCTGTCAGAACCTTTTCGTTAGTGAATCGGGAAGCGATGCGGGCGGAATTTGTCGCGTTTCCACCACCATTATCGCGCACATCGATGATTAGTCCATTGCATATGGCCAGGTAGGAGAGCACTTCGTCCAAGTTACCGTTGCCAATCGGGTCGGCAAAGCTTTCATACCGTATATAGCCGATGTTGTCTTTCAGTATCTTATATTTGAGGCCTGCTGCCGTACGATAGTCCGTACTGGCACGGCCCAGATAGGAATCTTCAACCAGGTCTGCACGGAAGTTACGGGGATAATCTTGATACCAATCATCGTAGTAAGACACGTTGTGTGCCGAAGCCAGATTGACATGCCCGTCCTGCAATTCATAAAGCATTTCACTCAGAACTTCGAACAGCCCTTCGTTGCTCATATTCGGGGTAATACGTTTTTGATATTGGGTATAGATATCATCCCAGTCGATTTGTTTGTAATCGAGAAAGCAATATTGCCGGTCGATGATTTTCCATAACTGCTCAAAGTTTCCTTGTGGATCGTTGGCATACTCTTCTTCCCGGATACAGGAAGAGAGGAGAGCCAGAAAGAAAATCAGGCAGAAGCTTTGTTGCAGGATACTATGGATAGGAGGATTCTTCATGATTCACTTCTGTTTTAATAGGCTCTGACGGCAGGTGGCAGGGGAGTTCCGTTTTTATTTCGGATACGGAACAGATCGTGTACAAATCCCACCATGAAAACTTGTGAATAAGTATGTGTTTTGATTCCGTTCAGTTTGGATTGTTGGAGATCACACAAATAGCTAAGGCGCATTTTGGTATATCTGATTGGAAAGTCGACTGATATCATCTGTCGTAACGCCGGCTGATTATGCAGAGAAGTAAAACGGACTACGCCACTGGCGTGTCCGAGTGTGAATATTTCGTAGTAAGATTGCCCGTAATGGGGAGAGAACATGACCCCTATTACCGGAAGATTAGCCTGGTAACGTAATGCCAACGGATAATTTTTTATTTTTGTATGCCAGATGGCCATGCCCGAAGCGTCCAGGTTGATGTAAGCACGTGCTGAGGCCGGATTGTTGGTATTGCGCAGATTGTAGACAAAGCCGCCGTTGAAATCTCCCATTCCTCCGGCAAGCAGCTTAAAGTTGTTTGTTATGCGGAACTGATAGTGCAGTCCATAGTTCCAATTCACTAATCCGGCAAATGTATTGTTGTTATCTACCCGGTTGTGAGTATATGCCAGGTTTGCCTGGAAAAAGTTCTGTACCGAGACATTGCCATCGCCCCAGGCGGTCATACGCATTGTTTCGCGTGAGATACGAAATTCGATACCTTTATATTCCTGCGGAGAAAGATAGGTGTCGAATACATTGGTGTATCCCACACCGTACATGGTGGCACGTGTCACATAGCGGGTAGCTTGAAGTGAGTCTGTGCCGTTACCATTTCCGTTCCCTCCAAAAGAAGGGAGAGCGATTGCTATCATTAATAATAGCAATATACTTGTATTTACTTTCATACGCAGTTTTATCTTGGACTTGTGCTAAAACAGCTTCATCTGTCCGGTCATTTCATCGAGTATGTCGTTTTCTGTTTTACCATTGTCCGGGTCCAGATTTTCCGGTTCTTCATCCGTGTTTTCATCATCCGTGGTTTGTGGCGGATCTGGGAAACGGGTCGGTTCCAGTTCGTTGATGGTCTCTACTGTATAAGTAGTGAGACGTTTCCCTTTGGCCTTAAAACCTTTGACGGCAATGAATTCTTCGGCATCAATGACAACAGGTTCGCGGAAACTGTCGTGACCTCCGAAGATGATCTCCAATCTTGGGTAATACTCATCCGTCAGTAAAATCAGGCGGTTATGTTTGTTCTCACCCAGATAGTTCTGCTTGCGGGCAGTGGCTTCGAAGCAGAAACGTTTCAGGTACGGATAGTTCTGTTGGTCGGCATCATAAAGCGCAGCCGTCCATATCTTGTTGGCATCGAACTTCTCGACGATACTCACATTATCTTCGTAGTGATTGCTGAGATCGAAGTTTGAGGTATAGAACTCTCCGGTGTTCAGCACAACAAGGATGCTGTCGTCGCTCTGGAACTCACCCAAATATTCACCCCGGCCGTCGTAATTGAGGCGGAGCACATCGCGGTCGAACCATACTTTACGTCCGCCCAGTGTAGAGCCTCCCCGTTGTTTCAATACAATTTTGTGTACCGGCAGACGTGTCAGAATGACGCCCTGACTTTGTCGGCTGCGAATGGTCACTTCACTGAAATCACGCTCGAAGATGATGCGGCGTACACGAGGATTAGGTTTCAAGGTGACCTTGATGATTTCAGCTTCACCATTGGGGTTGGCACTGAAATAAGAAATGCGTGAATCGGGTTTACCTTGTGTCACGTCGTATTCACGGTCGCGTACGATGGAAGTGACTGCAAACCGTTTGATATAGTGTGTTCCTTCTGCACCATCGCGGTAGGCTACGTTGTAGATGGTGCGTTTGTCATTCTTCTTAAATACATTGACGTAGATTACGTTTTTGCCCACAAATTTTTTGTCGGCTACGGGAGTGACCATGTAACGCCCGTCCCGGTAGAAGATGATCACATCATCGATGTCCGAACAGCATGCCACGAATTCGTCTTTCTTTAATGACGTTCCGATGAAGCCTTCTTCACGGTTGATATAGAGCTTTTCGTTGGCTTCCACCACTTTGGCGGCTTCAATGGTGTCGAAGTTGCGCAACTCAGTACGTCGGGGGAAGTTTTTCCCATATTTATCTTTAAGCATCCGGTACCATTGGATGGTGTACTCCACGATGTTGGCCAGATGATTGTTGATCTCGGCAATGTCTTCGTTCATGCGGGCAATAGCCTCTTCCGCCTTGTCGGAATTGAACTTCAGGATACGTCCCATCTTGATTTCCATCAGGCGGAGGATGTCTTCTTTCGTCACTTCACGTATGAATTGCGAATAGAAAGGAGTCAACCGTTCGTCGATGTGTGCGCAGGCGGCATCCATATCTTTAGACTGTTCGAACTCTTTATCTTTATAAATGCGCTCTTCAATGAATATCTTTTCAAGAGAAGCGAAATGCAGGCTTTCCTGTAGTTCGTCTTTCTTGATTTCCAGTTCCTGGCGAAGCAGGGACAATGTATTGTCGGCAGATTTTCTCAGGACGTGGCTGATGGTGAGGAAGTGAGGCTTCTGATCATCAATCACACAACAGTTGGGCGAGATGCTTACTTCGCAATCCGTAAAAGCATAGAGGGCATCGATTGTTTTGTCCGATGAAGTGCCCGGAGCCAGATGGACAAGGATCTCTACGTTGGCTGCTGTGTTGTCGTCTACCTTGCGTATCTTTATTTTTCCTTTGTCGACGGCTTTCAGGATGGAGTCGATGACCGAAGTCGTAGTCCTGCCATAAGGAATTTCGGTAATGGCGAGTGTTTTATTGTCTACTTTATTGATTTTAGACCGTATCTTTACTGCTCCACCGCGTTCACCGTCGTTGTATTTCGACACGTCAATAGAACCTCCGGTCTGGAAGTCGGGATATAGTTTGAACTCTTCGTTTCGCAGGTAACTGATGGAAGCGTCGCAAAGTTCGTTGAAGTTATGTGGTAAGATCTTGGATGAAAGTCCTACGGCGATACCTTCCACTCCTTGTGCCAGCAAAAGTGGGAACTTCACCGGCAAGGTGATAGGTTCTTTGTTTCGTCCGTCATACGACAGTTTCCATTCGGTTGTTTTAGGGTTGAACACTACATCGAGTGCAAACTTTGACAGGCGTGCTTCGATATAACGGGGAGCGGCCGCACCGTCACCGGTGAGGATATTACCCCAGTTACCCTGGCAGTCGACCAATAAGTCTTTCTGTCCCAATTGTACCAATGCGTCACCAATAGATGCATCGCCATGGGGGTGAAACTGCATCGTATGTCCTACAATGTTAGCCACCTTGTTATACCGTCCATCATCCATGCGTTTCATGGAGTGCAGGATGCGGCGTTGCACCGGTTTCAGTCCGTCATTGATATGGGGCACGGCTCGCTCGAGGATAACGTATGAAGCATAGTCCAGAAACCAGTTCTGGTACATTCCTGTAAGTTGATGTTTAATGCTTTCGTTATGTGAGTCCGCCGGCTTATAGTCAGAATGTCCTTCCGTAATCTCGTTGTTCTCTTCGCTCATAAAATCAAATTTCCCTCTGGTTTTAACAACAAATTATCTTTTTTACATCATTATTGGGTGATGTGCAGGCAAAAATACGAATTTAATTGAAAAAAATCATTTACTTTGCAGATTATTTCTGAGTCTGGCTTACAGGCAGATGTATGAAATGTAAATTGTAAATGACTAAATTGAAAATAAGACGATGGCACAAGAAGATGTTTTTAAGAAGTTAGTATCACATTGCAAAGAATACGGTTTTGTGTTCCCCTCAAGCGATATCTACGACGGATTGGGCGCAGTGTATGACTACGGACAGATGGGTGTTGAACTGAAAAACAATATTAAAAAATACTGGTGGGACAGCATGGTGTTGCTGCACGAAAACATTGTCGGCATTGACTCTGCAATTTTTATGCACCCTACCATCTGGAAGGCTTCCGGACATGTGGATGCATTCAATGATCCGTTGATTGACAACAAAGACTCTAAAAAACGCTATCGTGCCGATGTACTGATCGAGGATCAACTGGCTAAGTACGACGATAAAATTAATAAGGAAGTAGCCAAGGCTGCCAAGAGATTTGGAGAAGCTTTCGATGAAGCCCAATTCCGTAGCACCAATGGCCGTGTTCTTGAACATCAGGCAAAGCGTGATGCATTGCACGAACGTTTCGCAAAAGCACTGAATGATAACAATCTGGAAGAACTTCGCCAGATCATTATCGACGAAGAAATAGCATGTCCTATTTCCGGAACCAAGAACTGGACGGAAGTCCGCCAGTTTAATCTGATGTTTTCTACCGATATGGGGTCTACTGCCGATGGAGCCATGAAAATTTATCTTCGTCCGGAAACTGCGCAAGGTATTTTCGTAAACTACCTGAATGTACAGAAGACCGGTCGTATGAAAGTTCCTTTTGGTATCGCTCAGATCGGTAAAGCTTTCCGTAACGAAATTGTAGCCCGTCAGTTTATCTTCCGCATGCGTGAGTTCGAACAGATGGAGATGCAGTTCTTCGTTCGTCCGGGCAGCGAATTGGAATATTTCAAGAAATGGAAAGAAATTCGTTTGAAGTGGCACAAGGCACTTGGTTTTGGCGATGATCATTATCGTTTCCACGATCACGATAAATTGGCTCACTACGCGAATGCCGCCACCGATATTGAGTTCCTGATGCCATTCGGTTTCAAAGAAGTAGAAGGTATTCACTCTCGTACTAATTTCGATCTTTCCCAGCACGAGAAGTTCTCCGGAAAGAGCATTAAATATTTTGATCCCGAGTTGAATGAATCGTACACTCCGTACGTAATCGAAACTTCGATCGGTGTCGACCGTATGTTCCTCAGCATTATGTCTGCCGCTTATTGTGAAGAACAGCTGGAGAACGGTGAAAGTCGTATCGTATTGAAATTGCCTGCTGCATTGGCACCCGTGAAGTTGGCTGTAATGCCGTTGGTAAAGAAAGACGGACTGCCTGAAAAGGCTCGTGAGATCATTGACAATCTTAAGTTCCACTTCCATTGTCAGTATGATGAAAAAGACAGTATCGGTAAACGTTACCGTCGTCAGGATGCCATCGGTACTCCGTACTGTGTGACTGTTGACCATCAGACATTGGAAGACAATTGTGTGACACTGCGTAACCGCGACACTATGGAGCAGGAACGTGTGGCAATCTCTGAATTGAATAATATCATTGCCGACCGGGTAAGTATTACCTCGTTGTTGAAAACAATCCAATAACTCTTTAGCGAATGAACAAAAAAATCTATTTATTACCGTTGCTGTTACTGGCCCTTATCTTTGTTTCTTGTGAAGAGACGAAAGAAGCTACAAAGTTTGATAATTGGAGGGCACGTAATGAAGGATATATTGATTCTTTGAAGACGGTATTTGATGACAAGAAGGATCCCGAGCTGAAAGCTTTTGCACCGGAAATAAATCCTAAGTTGCGAATTTACTATAAAGATAAAACACCTGCTGATAGACAATTGGGCGATAAACCTCTTTATACGGATTCTGTCGAAGTATTCTATCGTGGTTATTATATTTTTGGGGAATCTTTTGATGGTAATTTTACTGGTAGTCAGCCGAATCTTGACTTTGATGTACCTTTGAAGTGTTATGTAGATCCATTTAAGAGTACTACACAAACTTCAAAGTATATATCTGTTATTAGTGGTTGGGGAGAGACTCTACAACGGATGCGTGTAGGACAACACTGGACTATATATTTGCCTTATGAAATGGGGTATGGTGAAAAAGGGGATAGAGATATTCCAGGATATTCGACTTTGATTTTCGATATACAATTACAAAAAATTGTAAATGAATAGGATATGATTAATCTCTCCTGATTATTAATGCAATAATCAGGAGAGGTTATTTTAGGGTTTGTTTTATGATATTCTTACTGTGTGGCAGACTTTTTATTGAGGTTGCCATTCTACTAATGGGTAACTCCATCCATTATACATTTTAGTGCTTGGTATTCCGACTACTTCATGAATAATATAACCTTCTATATTTATGGAGTGCGATTGGGAGGTTGTGTTTTGAACGTCTATGCGGATCTCTTGATTGAGTTTTACTTTTCCTAAGTTACGTTTACACACATTGAAGTTTATGGAGATGTTCCTTTCTTCTTTTTCTGCAACTTTCCATTTCTTCTTACCTTTCCATTCTAACTTTAAAACCAAGAAAAGATTACTCCATGTGGTATGGGGTGGGAGGTTTTCGCGAATAATGACCGATTTAAGTTCATGGACATATTTGTATCTGAATTTGGATCCTGGTATTTTAAATTCATGTTGATATGATGTCCCAATCTTTCCATATTGTGTTTTGTATATCGCTCTTGTTGTTATTTCTGATTCTTCTTGGTTAACTCCTACTTGCCCATATAAAAGTGGGACAGTCAATGTCTTTCCTTTAATTGATTTCACGTACATATTTCCTTTTTCAAATGCAATTATGGTATCATTTATTTGCATTTCCATTTTATGGTTGAATAGTGCTTGAAATGCTCTCGGCATTTCTGCCATGATTTCATCTTCGCAAAATTCAAGGTCTGTATATAGCGGATATTTAATACCCGAGGCACGAACCCATTCTGTTTGTTCTTCATAAGTCATGTAAGATAGTGTGTCAAGGGTGTTATAAAACTCTTTTGCACTATTGAATACAATTCTGGAATCTTCTTCTTTTTGCGGATTTACTTGATTAGTCACCGTTTGATCCAATTCTGTTTCATCACATGATGAAAGTAGAATAATTGAAAATAGCAAAAATAATTTAGATATGGTTTTCATATATAATAAAGATTTATACTCTTTGAGAGAAAGAGCTTGTTATTATTTAAAAATAAAATCTCAGATTTCATTTGTTGTAAATTCTCCGGTATATGCTCTGTTATCCAGTATTAATTCAATATTATAGTTTGATTCACTTTGATTGTTGCCTAAATCTATAGAGATACTACAATCGTTTGTTGAAACATTGTAATGAATGGCTTCTCCCGTATCTAAATTCATAATTGTGACAACTGCAGTTTTATTTATTTCTCTGAAAATAAGATCAACCGTATTTCCACAGATAAAAGCTTCTGCGGGACAAGGTGGGGGCAGAGAACGTTGATGGTGCTGAGTTTCTACTTTCATTTTAATTTTCTTTCTTGAGGCCATTGTTTCTGCATTTATATAGCCAACACTAATGAATAAGAATAGGGTAATTAGACAGGTTAACTTTTTCATGATAAATGAATTTATGTTTCTGCAAAGATAGTCCAATGCCCAAGTGATGATACTGATGTGAGATAACAATTGAAGGATTTATGATCACTGATAATCAGTGGTTTATGAATTTTGATATAACAAGGAGGCGGAACCGTATGATAAAAGGTCATAAAATTCTTTCTGAAGGAGAGTTCTCATTAAAAATTATAGAAAAAGTCTGGGGACTGATTTGTTTTTTTATGCGATACTTTCTTTGGGTGAGTGCCTGGTTACTTTCAACTCTCATACAAAATTTGATTGTAGAGGTAGATAGACGCAAATATTGTAGAATGCAATAGAAGAGGTCTTCTTGTGTTAGTTTTGGATATTGTTCTCGTAAATCCTGAATTGCTTCGATGAAAACTTCGTTTATCTCTTTCTGTATGGAATTAATTTCTTTCTGTTTTTCTTCTTTTTCTTTTTTAAATTTGGCTGTTTCTATTGCATGTAATTTTTTATATGATGTGGAAGTATGAAACAGTCGTGTACATATTTGAAGTGTTCTTCTCCATAATTCAACTTGTTGCTGCTTTAGTTCTTCTTTTTTCAATTCTTTATTCCTTTCCGCAATATATGTATTACTATCAATCAGCGTTTTGATTTTCTCTTTTAATTCATCTTTCTCTATTTGGTTATTTCTTAATTCACATTGTATTTTAATGTATACTTTTTTTCTTTTATTATCTTTATAAAGAAAGATAAATGTGATACACGCAATGAGTAATAATGTAGTTACAATAAGAAAAGCTGCATGCTTTTGCCGTTTTATAACTTCGGCCTGTTGTAATGTCTCTGTCGCATGTTGCTTTAGTATGTGACTTATTTCTGCACTATGGTTTAAATCTTGTATAGAATCATATAGAATGAGAGACGTGTCATTGTATAGAATTGCATCATTTAATTCTCCTTGTTCTTTTTTTATTTCATATAGAGCTTGGTATGCCGATGCCTGTGTATTTAAGTCTGAACTTTTTTTAGCTAAATTGATATAGTAAAAAGCAGAATCCAATTGATTCAGATTGTGTAATATTTCTCCTTTCCAAAAATACATGGCAGATAGATCGCTACTGCGTGGAGCATATTGAATAGAGCGTACTATATAACTATATGCCGCTTCATAGAGGTTTTCATTGTCATAAATCCGGGAAATATCACAAAATAAGATAGACTGCCATGTAGAGTCATTGGTACTTGATGCAATGGTGAGAGCTGTTTGGTAATATTTAAGAGCTTTCTCAAACTGTTCTTGAATAGCATATATGCTTGCCATTCCTCGAAGTGGATATAGGATATTCTTGCTATTGTATTGTTTATAAATGTAGTATGCGTCTTTATATACTTCTAAAGCTTTGTCATAAAAATCTTGGTTTTTATAGCATGTACCCAAATTATCGTATATCAAAGTTAATAATGTGTCATGGTCTGATGTTGCTTTTTCTGCAATGAGATATGAGTTAATGGCTTTTGCATAATCATTATTGTTTTGATAAAAGCGTCCTAAATAAAAGTATGCTTTTGCTTTATTGTTGTCTTTTGATAAGTGATCATAATGGTTTATAGCAATCAAAATTAATGAATCGTTGATTAATTGATAGCCGGTTTTATCCTGTGCTTGTGCTAATAATAATGCGTATTTTGCGTTTTCTGAAACAGATAAATCTGTTTGATTTATTGTTTTTAATAATTTAAACGCACTATCGGGTTGATATTCCATAATGGAATCTGCCAGAAAGATGGTTCTGTTTATTTGTTGATGCTGTGAACAAGAATAAATGATAGTGAATCCTAAAAATAACAGTATTATATTTAGTAAATATTGTCTCATCTTTATATTTTTGCTTATTCGGAAGGTAAAGGTAACAAATTTTGTAAAAATAATAATTGATATTACTTTTTAAATTTTGATAGAATGGAATATATCAACGATTTAATCCGACGGAAGGACCGCCTTTTATCGGAAGACGAAGCAATGAGTTTACTTGAAAATGGAGAATACGGAGTGTTATCTATTTCTTCACCTGAAGAAGGTGTTTATGGCATTCCCATTAATTATGTATGGGATAAACAACAGTCTATCTATTTTCATTGTGCTCCCGAAGGGCGTAAGCTTTGTATACTTCAAGACTGTAATCAGGCATCGTTTTGCGTGGTAGGACGCACGCGCGTTGTTTCCAATCAATTTAGTACCGAGTATGAAAGTATCGTGATTAATGGGACTATGATTTGTCAGTTAGAAGAAACTGAGAAGCGAAAGGCATTGGAACTTCTGCTTGATAAATATTCTCCGGAAGATAAAAAGGTGGGGTTGAAGTATATGGAAAAGTCTTTTCACCGTACCCACGTCTTGAAACTTGTTATTAAAACAATATCCGGTAAGTGTAAGAAAATGAATCAGCCCTGTCCAGATTATTAAGAAGCCCCTGCCTTATCTCTCCCTTGTTTATCTTTTGTTTTTTTAGCATGGGTTATTTTTCTTTCGCAAATGTAATCTGGATTACATTCTTTTTAAATGGAAATCCCTTTCTTTGCATAAATACATAGCATACATACTATGAAGGTAAAAGAATATATCCAATGGTTACTCCCTTCGCGTAAGTGGAGAGTACTTGCGATCATTATAACAGGTGTGATTGTAGGTGGAGGGGCTCTGACCCTTTATATGCTTCGGGCACATACCTATCTGACCGATGATCCGGCTGCTTGTGTTAATTGCCATATCATGGGACCGTATTATGCGACGTGGTTTCATAGTTCGCATAGCAGGAATGCTACATGCAATGACTGTCATGTACCACACGAAAATGCAGTGAAGAAATGGGTATTCAAGGGAATGGACGGTATGCGTCATGTTGCCGTATTCCTCACCCATGGAGAAAAAGATGTGGTTCGTGCCAATGGTGAAAGCTCGGAGGTGATTATGAATAATTGTATTCGTTGTCATACACAGCTGAACACTGAATTTGTAAGTACAGGACGGATAGATTATATGATGTCTCAGGTAGGTGAAGGGAAAGCTTGTTGGGACTGTCATCGGGACGTACCGCATGGAGGAAGTAACAGTGTCGCATCCACTCCTAATGCGTTAGTCCCTTATCCGGATTCTCCTACACCGGAATGGTTGAAAAAAATGATCGAATAATATAGAAAATCAAGATAACAGAATTATGGAAAAGAAACTGAAATCATGGCAAGGATGGTTGTTGTTCTGCGGAGCGATGGTAGTCGTTTTTGTGCTTGGGCTTGTTGTCTCGGCGCTGATGGAACGCCGGGCAGAGACGGTAAGCGTTTTCAATAACAAACGGGTGGAAATTACCGGAATAGAACCACGAAACGAAGTGTTTGGGGATAACTACCCACGTGAGTATGAAACATGGAAAGAAACGGCTAAGACCGATTTCAAGAGTGAATTTAACGGTAACGAAGCGGTAGATGTACTTGCACAACGTCCCGAGATGGTGGTGCTTTGGGCCGGCTATGCATTCTCAAAAGATTATTCGACTCCGAGGGGACATATGCATGCTATTGAGGACATTACACATTCACTCCGTACCGGTGCGCCGATGGATGATAAAAGCGGGCCGCAACCTTCTACCTGCTGGACTTGTAAGAGTCCGGACGTTCCTCGCATGATGGAAGCTATTGGAGTGGATTCGTTCTATAATAATAAGTGGGGAGCTTTCGGTAGTGAGATCGTCAATCCGATAGGTTGCGCCGATTGTCATGAACCGACGAATATGAAACTTCATATTAGCCGTCCGGCTTTGCGCGAGGCATTTGCCCGTCAGGGGAAAGATATCGATAAAGCGACTCCGCAGGAAATGCGTTCGTTGGTATGCGCACAATGCCACGTGGAATATTATTTCAAGGGAGATGGCAAATACCTGACTTTCCCTTGGGATAAAGGATTTTCGGTAGAAGATATGGAAGCCTACTATGACGAGGCCGACTTTGCCGATTATACACATGCACTGAGCAAAGCCCGTATACTGAAAGCACAACATCCGGACTACGAGATCTCTCAGATGGGAATTCATGCCCAACGCGGAGTGTCGTGCGCCGATTGTCATATGCCCTACAAAAGCGAGGGTGGCATGAAATTCAGCGATCACCACATTCAGAGTCCGTTAGCTATGATCGACCGGACTTGTCAGGTTTGTCATCGTGAGAGCGAAGAGACATTGCGGAATAATGTATATGACCGTCAGCGTAAAGCGAATGAAATTCGTGGCCGCCTGGAACAGGAGTTGGCTAAAGCGCATATTGAAGCTAAATTCGCCTGGGATAAAGGTGCGACGGATACTCAGATGGCAGAGGCGTTGAAGTTGATTCGCCAGGCTCAGTGGAGATGGGATTTCGGCGTAGCTTCACACGGTGGTGCGTTCCATGCTCCGCAAGAGATACAGCGCATTCTGGGACACGGACTTGATAAAGCTTTGCAGGCCCGTCTTGCCATCTCAAAAGTGTTGGCTCAGCATGGTTATACAGCCGATGTGCCGATGCCTGATATTTCGACTAAAGAGAAAGCGCAGCAGTATATCGGTCTCGATATGCAGAAAGAGCGTGAAGCGAAAGATAAATTCCTGAAAACAGTAGTACCCGAATGGTTGGAGAAAGCGAAGGCTAACGGTCGTCTGGCTAAACTGTAAACTATGTGGCAGAAACCTTGGGGATATAAAGAAGGGTTCGCCATCTGTGGCGGACTTTTTCTGACAGGCATTTTCCTGCAAATGACGTTGGGGAAGTGCACACTTTCCATTCTTTCTTACCCTGTGAATGTGTGTGTAGGGTTGTTATATGTCGTTATCTTGTTATCGGCCTACACCTTTTCACAAAAGAGTTATTTTATCCGGTGGATGGGGAGCTGTCAGGCTGCCGTTTCATCCATGGTGTCAGTGGCCGTGCTCACTGTAGTGATGGGACTGATCCGCCAGGTGAAGTCCGATATACCTTTGTCCGGTATTGAAAACTGGCTGGGATTTTCGCAAATGTTGTCCGCCTGTTCGTTTGTGCTGTTGTTCCTCTGGATGGTCACTTTGTTGGGGTTGACCACCATTCGGCGGATTCATCATTTCCATTGGCGGGACGTTCCTTTTGTGCTGAACCATCTGGGACTTTTCCTTGCACTGACCGGAGCTGTATTGGGAAATGCCGATATGGAGCGTCTGCATATGACTACAAAGATAGGACAAGCCGAATGGCGGGCTTCCGATGAAAATCAGAAAATGCGGGAGCTGCCTTTGGCTATCGAGCTTCAGAACTTTACGATCGATGAATATCCCCCGAAATTGATGTTGATTGACAATGAAACAGGTAAAGCACTGCCGGTCGGGAAGCCGGAAAACCTGCTGATTGAAGATGATTTCCATGCCGGGCATTTGCTCGATTGGGAAATCCACATAGAGAAGAAACTCCCTTTGGCAGCCAGTGTAGCGACTCAGGATACTTTGAACTTTGTGGACTTTCCTTCAATGGGAGCTGCTTATGCTGTCTATCTGACGGCAGTGAATGATAAAACAGGCCGGAAACATGAAGGATGGGTGAGTTGTGGCAGTTTTATGTTTCCTTATAAAGCTATCCGGCTTGACGATCAGACCAGTCTGGTGATGCCGGAACGTGAACCTCGCCGTTTTGCATCCGAGGTGAAAGTTTATACGGAGTCGGGACGCCGTGATTCGGCTACGATTGAGGTAAATAAACCTTTTGAGTTGGAGGGATGGAAAATATATCAGTTAAGTTATGACGAGTCGAAAGGTCGCTGGAGCGATATAAGCGTGTTTGAACTGGTTCGTGATCCGTGGTTACCGGTGGTTTATACCGGTATCTGGATGATGATAGCCGGAGCTGTCTGCCTGTTCGCCCTGTCACAGAAAAGAAAGGAGGACAACGTATGAGTTGGGATCATTTTGTGATATTTGCCATGGCAGCTCTTCTGTGTTGGGCTATCGGTGCCGTTGCCGCATGGAAAGAGAAACGCCAGTTTGTTGTTTATGCAGCCACGTTGGCAGGACTGGCCGTCTTTTTTGCTTTTATCCTTGGGATGTGGATTTCATTGGAACGGCCTCCGATGCGTACAATGGGTGAAACCCGATTGTGGTATTCTTTCTTTTTACCTTTGGCAGGCATCATCACTTATAGCCGCTGGCGATATAAGTGGATTCTGAGTTTCAGCTTTGTTCTTTCGCTTGTATTCATCTGTATCAACCTGTTTAAACCCGAGATACATAATAAAACCTTGATGCCTGCTTTGCAAAGTCCTTGGTTTGCACCGCATGTCATTGTATATATGTTTGCTTATGCTATGTTGGGCGCAGCGGCCGTTATGGCGGTATACCTGCTTTGGATCAAGAAAAAAGCTACCGAAGAACGTGAGATGGAACTGTGTGATAATTTGGTCAATGTAGGACTATCCTTCATGACATTGGGAATGTTGTTCGGAGCTTTGTGGGCTAAAGAGGCCTGGGGGCATTACTGGAGTTGGGATCCGAAGGAAACCTGGGCGGCAGCCACGTGGATAGGCTATCTCTGTTATATCCACTACCGGATGAACAGGCGGCAAAAAGTACGTGTGGCACTTGTCGGGCTCCTCATCTGTTTTGTATTGTTGCAAATGTGTTGGTATGGCATTAATTATCTGCCATCGGCACAGGGAACCAGCGTACATACGTATAATTTGAATTGATAAATCGCTAACTACTAATTACTGATTGAGTTATGAGAATCACGAATCTAATCTGGGTGGCAATGCTTTTTGCACCGCTGTCCGCCTTTGCACAGCAACAAAAGGAGAATCAGTTTACAATTGATGCACAAATACGTACTCGTGGTGAATACCGCAATGGAGTGTTGAACCCCCGTCCCGAAGGCGCAAGTCCGACTTTCTTTATCAACGAGCGGGCACGGCTATCCTTAGGCTATCAGCGCGATCGCCTGCAAATGAAACTTGCTGCACAGCATGTAGGGGTGTGGGGGCAGGATCCGCAGATCGATAAAAACGGACGGTTTATTTTGCACGAAGCTTGGGCACGGCTTGATTTTTCAAAAGGCCTGTTTGCGCAGTTGGGGCGTCAGCCACTCTCGTATGATGATGAGCGTCTGCTTGGCGGATTGGACTGGAATGTGGCAGGCCGCTTCCACGATGCATTGAAGTTGGGGTATGAAAGCAAGATGCACAAGTTGCATTTGATACTGGCTTTTAATCAGAATAATGAAGATCGCTCCTATGGTGGCACTTATTATGCTCCCGGTGGACAGCCTTATAAAACCATGCAAACGGTATGGTATAATGGCCGGTGGGCTAAAGATTTCACTGCTTCACTGCTTTTTATGAATACCGGATTTGAAACAGGGACGGAAGAAAAGGGTAAAACTGCTAATATGCAGACGATGGGTACTTATCTGGTGTATACACCCGGGGCATGGTTGCTGAACGGTAGCGTCTATTACCAGTCGGGTAAAAACAAAGCCGACAAGAAGGTATCTGCTTATATGTTCAGCTTGAAAGCCGGGTATAAGATTGATCCAAAGTGGAGTGTAAGCCTCGGCACGGACTACCTGAGCGGAGATCCCGACAGTAAGAAGGTAACTACTTTTGATCCGCTTTACGGGACACATCATAAATTCTATGGAGGAATGGATTATTTTTATGCATCGGCTTATAACAAAGGTTTGTGGGACAAAATACTCAGTGTTGACTTCAAGCCGACCCAAAAGATAGGGTTCTCACTGAATTATCACCATTTTTCTACGACTTATGACGTAACGGCCACAGACGGTAAAGAAGGACGCAGTCTGGGATCGGAGTTCGATTTGCAGGTAGATTATGTTTTGATGAAAGATGTAAAACTGACAGCCGGTTATTCGACCATGCTTGGAACTAAATATATGGACATTGCAAAAGGTGGCAGCCATAAGAGCTGGCAGGACTGGGGATGGCTGACACTGAACATCAATCCGCGTATTTTATTTACCAAGTGGTAGGATTGGTACGGGAGAAAATGCTATCTTTGCTAAAAAGACAAGCATTGTGGTAAAAGTAGAGTTTACAGACGAATATCAAAAAATCTTGTGGCAGATATCTTTATTTAAGGATATGGATGTCAGTTTGCAACGTCGGCTGCCTTTGGAACTGGAACTTTCGGTGTACGAGGTTGCCAGGAAAGAGGTCGTATTGAAGCAGGACACCTATTGCAATCATTTGTATGTATTGCTGAAGGGAGAACTGGAGGTCAATATCGTTGATGTGGCAGGAAATCTGGTGAAGGTAGAAGATATCCGTGCTCCCCGTGCTTTTGCCACACCCCATCTGTTTGGCGATAAAAATCTCTTGCCTGCTACGTTTACTGCCAGCAAAGATTCTGTTTTGCTGATGGCTACCCGTACTTCCGTTTTTAAGTTGATCAGTTCCGTACCCGATTTACTGCACCGTTTCCTGTGTGTCACAGGCAATTGTAACAAGTGTACGGTCACCCGTCTGAGGATTCTTTCTTACAAGATGCTGCGCAGCCGTTTGGTTTATTACTTCATGGAGCATAAGACTTCTCCGAATACGGCTATATTGGAGCATAATCAGGTCCAGTTGGCAGAATATCTGGGGGTAACCCGCCCTGCACTTTCGAAAGAAATAAATAAGATGATGAAGGAGGGCCTGATTTCAATCAATAAAAAAGTGGTGACGCTGGAAGATATGGCGGCACTTAAAGAATATATTTGAAAGGGCTGTGCCAAGAGTCTTTTCACCACAGATCACCACAGATTATCAATATTGATAATCAATGGCTTAAAATTTACTCTGTGCCTTCTGTGGTGAGTTTCGACACACCCTTCTCAATGCTTTGCTCCAAATCTTGTAGCCTTCCTCCGTCAGATGGAGTCCGTCCGTAGTCAGTTCTTTCCGCATCACATTGCTACCTTTCTCCGTAAATAGAGGGAAAAGGTTGATAAAAGGTATTTTCCTGTCTTTGGCAAGTGCTTCCAACTTACTGTTGATTTCGGGTATCAGGTCGGTTTTACCGGTCATTGTTTTGTATCGTCCGAACGATTCATTAATGGGTAAAAGACTCTGCAGATAGAGTTCGGTGGATGGTGATCCGGTTCGTATTTTGTCTATGACCAGAGTAATCAGTTCTACCACACTATCGGCACTCAGGTTGTGTGACACATCGTTTATTCCTGCCATCAGGAAAATCTTCCGGGGAGTGCCGGGCAATATCTGGAAAAGACGTTGGTAAATTCCCATTGCTTCGTCACCAATGATTCCGCGGTTTCTTATATTCTTTTTATTCAGGCGTATGTTCCAGTCTCCGCCGTTTTCGGTGAGGCTGTTGCCCACCATTACGATATCCTTCGGTCCGATGGGAGCATCTGCTTCAAATTCCAGGAAACGTTTGTAATAATGATCCGTATATACTTGTGCGGGCGGGCAGATAGAAGCGGCTACGGCATTGGCAACCAGCGAACGGAGGCGGACTACACTGTGTCCGTCTTCAGGATGCACGGCGTTGATGAGCAGGATGACAGCCGTGTCGTTATCTGGGTCAATCAGGATGGAAGTACCCGTATATCCTGTATGCCCGAAGGTGTTCGGGCCGAAGAGATCGCCATGATTTGAGGCATAAGCTGAGAAGACATCCCATCCCGGAGTGCGTCCCAGTCCGGCTACTTCGCGGGGAACGGTACGCATGGTTTTTACCCCCAGTGGGCTGAGAATACGGCGACCATTATATTCGCCCCCATTCAGCAAGGCAGCTGCGAGAACGGCAATATCATTGGCGTCCGAAAAGACCCCTGCATTGCCGGAGATTCCTCCGTTCAGGATGCGCGCCAACGGATCGTGCACCTGTCCGCAGAGTACACTTCCGTCTTTTTGCTTTTCGGTAGGTGCAATCAAATCCATCCAGGGGTAATCTACGGTATTTATCCACTTTCCGTCTTTCTGCTGTACGGTGGGCAGATAATCGGTGTGCTGCATGCCCAGGACATTGAAGATATTCTCTTTGGCAAAGTCTCGCAGGTTTTGTCCGGTAATGACTTCGATGACATGTTGCAAGGTGATATAGTTGAGGCAACTATACTGAAAATTCGTTTGAGGCTTGAAGTCACGTTTGCAAGTGGAAATATACTTCATGAGCCCTTCCGGATTGGGTGAACCGTACTCTTTCTGTAACTCGGCTACCGGTGCGTAAGGTGGAAGGCCCGAAGTGTGAGTCATAAGGTCTACAATGCGGATGTCCTGTTTCTCTCCGTTCTCTCCCTGCCATTCCCGGAAGTCAGGCAGGTAGAGGTTGACGCGATCGAGTAGGCGCAGTTGTCCGCGTTCAATCAGAATCATGGCAGAAACAGCAGTCGACATCGGCTTGCTGCAAGAAGCCATATCGAAGACGGTATTTATCTCCATCGGTTCTATATTGGGATAGATCCGCCGGTTACCATAAGCCTTGAGATAGGCCATTTTGCCATGACGGACCACGGCGAGTACGGCCCCCGGTATTTCTTTGTTAAGGATCGCCTTCTGAATAGCCTCGTCGGCATGCAACAGACGGTGAGAATCCATGCCTACTTGCTCGGGGGCAACGCGTGGCAGAGGTTGTGCGACAGCTTGCAGGCTGCAGAACAGAAGCGCCAAAGCGGTGAGCAGAGATTTCGTCCCTTTTCTTTCCTGCAGGGAGATGGGGGAGAAGTGAACTTTGTTTTTCGTATTCATGGTATTGTAAGTTTAGGAGGGTTCGGTTTTGTTATCCGGCTTTATATGCATCTACCGCTTTTTTCACGGAACCGTGCATCAGCAACAGTGCTTTAGCCTTGTCATATTCTAACCCGAGTTCTTCGACAATCATGCGTGTGCCGCGGTCCACCAACTTCTGGTTGCTAAGCTGCATATTGACCATCTTGTTGCCTTTCACGCGTCCCAGTTGAATCATAACCGAGGTTGTGATCATGTTCAGAATCATCTTCTGTCCTGTTCCTGATTTCATGCGCGAACTGCCTGTTACATATTCGGGGCCTACAATCATTTCGATAGGTACATCGGCTTCTGCGGCCATCGGCGAGTTCGGGTTGCTGGTGATGCAACCGGTGAGGATGCCGTGCTCGCGTGCCGCATGCATGGCTCCGATCACATAGGGAGTCGTACCTGAGGCTGCAATACCGATGACGGTATCTTTACTGTTGATGTTATGTTCCGTCAGTTCTTCCCACCCCCGGGTGGTATTGTCTTCGGCATTCTCCACCGGATTACGCAAGGCGGTATCTCCGCCTGCAATCAGCCCGATGATCAATGTGGGAGGCATCCCGAAAGTGGGAGGGATCTCTGAAGCATCGAGAACCCCGAGGCGTCCGCTGGTTCCGGCCCCCATGTAGAAGATGCGTCCCCCCTGTTTCATGCGGGGGACAATCTGTATGACTAACTTTTCAATTTGAGGAATAGCTTTCTGTACGGCAAGAGCCACCTTTTGGTCTTCGGTATTGATATCTTCCAGTATTTCGCGGACCGACTTCTTCTCAAGATCACTGTAGAGCGAGGGTTGCTCGGAAATCTTGACGAAGGATGTTTTATCTGATTTTTCTATATTACTATTCATGTTTTTGTTCTATAATTCGTATACGTTACTCGTGAAATTTAATCAGTCCTTCCATCGGACTCTTGATAATCGTTCCCAGGTGAATCTCCATTGCCTTACACGCCTCCGACAGTAATTCTTTGTAGTAGAACGCTACTGAACCGATGAAATGGACCCGGGCATGCTGGTAGTCGTATTGCATTACATTGCGTTTCAGGAACTTTTTAAAGCTGTTCAGAACCAGTTCGCGTATGGCCGGTTCATCGAGGTGTTCGACCAGGAATGGAGAGAAACTTGCCAGGAAACGATTTGGAAACGGTTGGCGATATACCCGGTCGATAATTTCGGCAGGCGTCAGGTTGTATTGTTCCAGGAACTTTTCTTTAAGTCCCGGAGTCATTTGATTCTTAAGGATATCGCCTACCAGCAGCTTGCCCAAAACCGCTCCACTGCCTTCGTCACCCAGAATAAATCCTAATGGCGATACATTGCTGACTATGTTTTTACCGTCATAATAACAAGAGTTCGATCCTGTGCCCATGATGCAGGCGATGCCCGGTTGATGGCCACACAGTCCCCTGGCGGCAGCAAGCATGTCCGTACTGACCTCAATCTCTCCGCTGACTTGCAGATGCGCAGCTATGGCTTTGCGCACCGTTTCTATTTTGTCGGGGAAAGCGCAACCGGCTCCATAGAAGTGAACAGTCTCGAACTTGTTTGTCTTTAATTGAGGAATCAGGGCGGTTGCTATTTCATTACTGATTTCCTCTTCAGACTGAAAGAAAGGGTTAGTGCCTTTCGTAAAAATCTGCTGGACTAACTGTCCATGCTCTACTACACACCAATCGGTCTTAGTAGAACCACTGTCTGCTATTAGTATCATATCTTTATATATATTTTTTTCTTATACAGGATGTATCCGATACACCAGTTCAACCCTACGAATAAGATGGCGAATGCTAAAGAACCGGGATAATCGCCGAGCAGGGGTTGGAGGATGATCTTATACACAAATCCGTGAAGGCTGATGGTATGACCGTCATAAGGTATCAGTATGTTGCCCAACAGAATAGAGAGAACGGCTCCGGTCACGTAGATGAATAGTGGGTTGACTCCGAACGATTCGAAGAACCGGCTCCATCGTGTATAACCTTTTACGTCGATAATCCATACGAGGAGTGCCAGGAAACTGGATGCCAGTCCGCAAGTGACAATCGCGAATGTCGGTGACCAGATCTTCTTGCTGATTGGACAGCCGTAGCTGAGTAGGAAACCCGCAAAGGTGAGGATAGTGCCAACCAGGAACAGGCGTTCTATTTTTTCATTGATGTCTTTTACTTCCATCAGCAGTTTGCCTACGCAGAAGCCTATCAGCACATGGGCTATCGAAGGTATGGTGCTTAATACACCTTCCGGATCGATGCCGTTGTCTTTGTACATATGTGCCTCGCCCAATACGGCACGGTCCACCACCGCCAGGATGTTGGTACTGTTGTATTCAAATCCGTTTCCGGTGATCAGGATGATGAAGTAACCGATTAGCAAGGCGGCTATCAGGTATGGGATGTATTTATGCTTCATGATTAAAGCGATGATAGCCGTTGCGCCGTAGCAGAGGGCCAATCGCTGCATGACACCCAGGATGCGAATGTGACCGAAAGTCCAGACTGATTCCCCCAGACGGGAGAAGAATGGAATATCTTCGCCGGATAGTGAATTCCAAGTGTGGCAAAACATGGAGAACCATGCGATTCCCAAACCGATGGCAAAGATCACAATGGTTCTTTTAAGTATTTTCAAGGCTGCAGAATGACTGAATTCGAAGTTATACTTTCTTAATGATATATAGGTGGAAATGCCCATGATGAACATGAAGAAAGGAAAGACCAGGTCGGTCGGAGTCAGGCCGATCCATGCCGCATGACCGAGGGGAGCATATACGTAGCTCCAGCTGCCGGGATTGTTGACCATAATCATTCCTGCGATAGTGATACCCCGCAACACATCGAGGGCAAGTAGACGTTTGTTGGCTGTTTGATTCATTGCATTCTTATTTAAGTGTTAAGTTATTCTTTTGTTTCACGTGGACGAGTGCACTGATCCACCAGATAGGCAATCGATACATAGGGGATGCCGGTGTTAGTGGCTAAACCGATTTCACAGGTGCGGCTGTTTGAATAGCCGATACTGATTCCTGCTTTCTCCAGTTGCGGACGTAGTTTGCGTAAAGCATAAGTGTTGAGTTCCGGCCGGGTGAATCCTTTATCTCCGGCAAAGCCGCAACAACCCACCTCTTCTGGAACAAGCACTTGCGTTGAACATAGTCCGGCCAGTGAAATCAGTGTATTCGACAATCCCATTTTACGCATGGAACATGTGATGTGTACGGCTACGGGACGGTCTGTGGGAGTGAATTCCAGTTTATCCCGCAGGAACGTATAGATAAATTCAGCCGGTTCGTATAGCTTCATCTTTTGGATAGTGGCACGCATACGGTGCAGACAAGGGCTCTGGTCGCAAAGTACCGGATAACGTCCCTGTTCGCTGGCCTCCCATAAGGCGGCTTCCAGTTCAGCCGATTTGCTGTCGGCTATATCCAGCATACCTTTGCTTTCCCAAATGGTGCCGCAACAGAGTTTCTCCATCTTGGGCGGGAAGATGACTTCGTATCCCGCTTTCTGAAGCAGAGAGAGCATTTTGTTAACCAAAGGTTGCTCTACGGGAGAATTTTTTGCCAATCCCATAGTTTGGTTGATGCAACTGGGGAAGTAGACCACCTTGTTCTTTGCATCCGGTGCCTTGTTGTTGTCCTTCTTGTGTATCTTATAGCTCATAGGCATGGCCGGTGTCCATTGCGGAAGTCCCCATACGTTGTGCATCTTTCGAGTAATGGAAGTCATCCTGGAAGTTCCCAGCAGGCTGTGTGTCGTATTGGCAAGTGACAGTACCGGTCGCAGGGCATTTTTTATTCCTGCGAAATGATTGGCGGCAAATTTTCCCGCCTTATAACCGGTGCTGTTGGACGGTAGCTCTGCCTGACGCAGGAGGTGGGTCAGGTCACCGGTATTGATACCCATCGGACAAGACGTGGCACACAGGCCGTCACCGGCACAGGTCTGATTACCCGGATACCGGTATAACTTGGACAGTGTTTCCAGTAACTGCGGATTTTCCCCGCTTTTTTTCAGGCGTGAAATTTCCCTCTGTATGACAATGCGCTGGCGTGAGGAGAGCGTGAATCCGCACGAGAGACAGTTCACTTCGCAGAATCCGCATTCGATACACCGGTCTATCTGGCGTGTCACTTCGGAGCCTTCTCCTATTGCCAATGGTGAGAGAGGCTTGAAATGTTTGATATGGCATTGAGGGTCGTCGTTGAAGATAACACCCGGATTAAATAATCCTTTGGGGTCAAAGAGTTGTTTTACCGCCTTCATGATAGCGAAAGCTTCTTCTCCCCATTCCTGCTTTACGAATGGAGCCATGTTTCGTCCTGTGCCGTGTTCTGCCTTTAATGAGCCGTCATATTTGTCCACTACCAGTTCTTTTATGTCGTTCATCAGGGCTTCATACCGTTTTATTTCAACTTCATTACTGAATGACTGGTTGATAATGAAGTGGTAATTGCCTTCTAACGCATGACCGTAAATGCAGGCGTCATCGTATCCGTGCCGGGCAATGAGCTGTTGCAGTTCGGCTGTCGCCTCGGGGAGGTCTTCAATGTGGAAGGCCACATCCTCAATCAGACAGGTTGTTCCCGGAGGACGGGTTCCTCCTACAGAGGGGAAAATGCCCGAACGGATTGCCCAATATTTGGAATATTCCTCGGGACGGTCGGTAAAGTGGACCGGGATGTAGGTTTTAAATGCCTTTAATGTATCTTCGATGACAGTGATGTTGTGGTTGAGCTCTTCCTGTGTGCGTGCTTTGGTTTCGGTCAATACGGCTGTTAGCCCTTCTCCCGTCGGATCATTCACAGAAGCCAGGGATTTCCAGTCGAGCAGTTCCGCACCTTTTACAATCCACTCCCCATCTGTGTTGACGAGTTTTTTCATGGCTACCACTGCACGGCATGCTTCTTTGATGTCGCTGAAATAGAGCATGGCGCTTGCCTTGTGCGGATAGTCGTATTCCGTTTTCATAGTCACACCGGAAAGGAAAGCTAATGTGCCCTCCGAGCCTACCATCAGGTGGGCAATAATATCGAACGGATCATCGTATACGAGGAAGGGAAGAATATTCAACCCTGTTACGTTCTTGATTGAGTATTTATAACGGATACGTGCACTCAGTTCTTTGTTGCTACGTACTTGGTCACGTAGCTCGCAGATGCGGCGGAGGAAATCGGGATGATCTTCTTCAAAGTTTTCTCGGGATTCCTGGCTGGCGGTATTAAGATAATAGCCGTCAGGGAGTATGATACGTACCGACAGCAGCATCTTATCACTGTTGGCATGTGTTCCGCAGTTCATGCCCGAAGCATTGTTCATTATGATTCCACCTACCATGGCGCTTTTTATGGAAGCCGGATCGGGAGCAAATTTACGTCCGTAAGGTGCGAGGATCTCGTTTACCCGTTGTCCGATGATACCGGGCTCCAGGTAAATCTGTTCGTGATCGGGTGAGAGTTCGTAGTGATCCCAGCCTTTGCCGGCTATAATCAGAACAGAGTCACTGATGGACTGTCCCGAAAGACTGGTTCCGGCAGCGCGGAAAGTTACCGGTATATTATATCTGTCGGCCAGATAGATCATTTCGAATACTTCATCGTCGTCGATCGAGTTAACTACAATTAGAGGAATCAGTCGGTAGAAACCCGCATCTGTCCCCCATGCCAGGCGATGGAGCTCGTCGGTAAATATTCTATCCTGTGGGATAAATCGGCTGATGTCTCGCAGGAATTCGTCATAGTTTCTTTCCGTTTTCATTGTTTCTTTGTTTGTCGGGCACTCCTCGGTCCCAGTTTTTATTTATACAAATAATACTTCTTCGACAGCCGGCGAAAGTCGTCAACGTCTTTGTACCAATAATCGCGGACGTCTTCCCAGCGGTTGCGCCGACTGAAACGTTCGCGTACTTCTTTGGAGCCGCTAACGAGATCGAACATACGGAAACGTCCTTTATCGGCATGGTCGAATACGGCCCGGCCCGGATAGAGTACAGCTATTTCCTGCATCACGTAAAACTGTATCTCGCTTAGTGCAGCTTTATTAAAGTCCACAATATGTACTTGTACGCCTTGCAGATGTTCCCCTTTGCCTACCGAATAGAAGGGTTTGAGGTGCATCGGACGGAATATCACTCCCGGCAGGTTCAGACGGTTCAGGTTATCAGCCAATCTGTCTGCCTCTATCCAAGGAGCGGCAAACATCTGGAACGGAATGGTATAACCCACACCAATCGACATATAGCCCAGTTCGCCGAGTATCCCCGAAACGGGATAGAAGAAAGCGGAATGCGGATGCGGGATGTGTGGGGACGAAGGAATCCATTGGAGTCCTGTCTGTACATAATCCATTTTTCGCTTCCACCCCTTCATTTTCACAACATGCAGGTTGCATGGCCTGCCCAACATTTGTTCTCCATTGAGCATCAGTGCAAGCTCGCCACAAGTAAGTCCGTAAAGGTACGGAATTTTAAATTGGCTGACAAAAGATATGTATCCATCTTCTACGAGATTCCCTTCTATTTTTAATCCGCCTATCGGATTGGGGCGGTCAAGGACAATAAACTCTTTACCATTTTCGGCGGCAGCTTCCATAGCCACTCCCATGGTGCTGATATAGGTGAACGAGCGGCAGCCGATGTCCTGTATGTCATATACCAATACATCAATGTCTTTTAGCATTTCGGGGCTCGGCTTACGCGTTTTGCCATAGAGTGAATAAACGGGTAGTCCGGTAGTGGGGTCGTTCGTGTTATCCACTTTGTCGCCGGCATGCACATCACCCCGTACACCATGCTCCGGTCCGTACAGAGCCACTAAGTTGACATTGGGCGCTTCATGAAGAATGTCGATAGTGGACCGCAACTGATTGTCTACACCGGTCGGGTTGGTGATCAGTCCTACACGTTTCCCTTCAAGACATTTGAAGTTTTGTTCTTTTAGGACTTCAATACCTGTTTTGATACGGATTCCCGGAGGTTTTACACCTGGTTCCATCCCTTGGGAAAAGGGAGTATTGGAAACAAGGATAAAAAGAATGAGCAAAAGTCTCAATATACTTCTTTTATGTGTCATAATCTTATCTTTTTTTAGTTATCCTACCAATGCCTGGAGTAACTTTATTTCTTCTCCTCGGCAATATTCTCTTTTTTCTTCCCATAATCGGGGTCTATCTTGATGAAGGCACATACGGCAATTGTGGCGGCACAACAAGCCATTACCCAAATAAAGAAGTTTTCGTATCCGATCAGTTCCTGTAACCAGCCGGCGGCCATGCCCGGCAGCATCATGCCTAATGCCATGAAAGCAGTGCAGATGGCATAGTGCGCCGTCTTATGTTCTCCGTCAGAGTAGTAAATCAAGTAAAGCATATAGGCTGTGAATCCGAACCCGTAACCAAACTGTTCGATAAATACGCACAGGTTGATGATCACAAAGTTCTGTGGCTGGAAGTAACCCAGATATACAAAGGTGAGGCAGGTCAGCGACAGGCTCCATGCCATTGGCCACAACCATTTTTGCAGTCCTCCTTTGGCTGCACAAATACCGCCGACGATGCCTCCTAATGTCAGTCCGATGATGCCGATGGTTCCGTAAACCAATCCTACTTCGGCGGTAGTCAGTCCTAATCCGCCTTTCTCGACAGGATCGAGCAGGAATGGGTTGATGAGCTTCACTAACTGTGCTTCAGGGAAGCGATAGAATAGCATAAAGAGGATGGCTACTCCAGCCTGTTTTTTGCGGAAAAAAGAGGCAAAGGTTTCTATGAATCCATTGAAAATGGCGCTTGCGCTGTTCTCACCTACTACTGCTTTGTCACTGTCAGGTTTCGGTAATACGCATTTGTGGTAGAGGCAAAAAGCAAGGAACAGTCCTGCAAGGATAAAGAAGGTGATGCTCCATCCGTATTTAATACTGCCTGTCCATATTTCCAGGCCGCCGGCAAGCATCACCAACAAACCTTGTCCGGCAATTGTGGCAATGCGGTAGAAGGTACTGCGTATCCCTACATAAAGTGCCTGGTCTTGTACGTTCAGTGCCAGCATATAAAATCCGTCGGCAGCAATGTCATGCGTAGCCGAACTGAAGGCCACCAGCCAGAAGATGGCAAGGGTGGTCTGGAAAAAATTTGGCATGGGTATGGTGAAAGCGATTCCTGCCAGTCCGGCACCAACCAGCAACTGCATGCTGATTACCCACCAGCGCTTGGTTTTCAATAAGTCGACAAACGGGCTCCAAAAGGGTTTGATGACCCAGGGTAGATAGAGCCAGGAAGTGTAGAGTGCAATATCCGTGTTGGAGATACCCAGATTCTTGTACATAATTACCGAAATAGTCATTACGGCTACATAAGGTAATCCTTGTGCAAAGTACAGGGTCGGAATCCATGCCCATGGTGATATGGTCTTGTTTTTCATGATAAGAGTGTGTGTTTAATAAAGTTTATCTATCGTTGCACCGATGTAGTAATGCAATAAAATAGTATCGTATGGGTAACCTTGCTCGCCCATGACGGCTGCTCCTATTTGGCAAAGTCCTACTCCGTGCCCCCATCCGGCACCGGTGAGGATAAACCGTCCCGGTACGTTATCCACGATATCTGCCTTGTCGATGACGAAAGCGGAACTGTAAAGGTGAGATGTAGAGAGTGTACGGCGTATTTCCAGTTCCTTACCGATAGTCATGGTCCGTTTGCTCCCTCTGATTTTTAACTTGACAAGCCGTCCGGAGGTTCCCCGTTCCACCGGAATCAGGTCGAGTATCTGTCCATAATCCATGCCCGAACGTTTCAGGATAAGCTCGGAAAGTTCGTCTTGTTTATACTCTATTTTCCAACGATAGAAGTCGGTGGTCTCCTGATCGTAGTTATTTAAAACCTGAGACAATATTTTCTTGTCTTTTGTGTTACAGAAAGCTTCGGGTGAGGTTCGAATCCATTGGTCGGCTTCGGACTCTACCCGTAGATCGGGCAGTCCGGATCCTGTTTTGCTGTCTCTTTGCTTGGAAAGATACGGATGCTTGATACCTTCCCAACAATATTGGAACTCTTCGAAAGCACCGCCGCAACATTTTGAGAAACGGGCGTCACAAATGTTTCCTTTCCACATAAGTACTTGTCCGCGGGTGGCAGCGATGGCTTGCCTCACCATTTCGGTCGAGGCACGGGTGATGCCTTGGTAGCGCTGGCAATGGTCGTCGGCGCAAACGTCGAAGTGGGTGTGATCTTCACGGTCGTACCATCTGATAAGCTCCTGGCCGGTCTGTGTGAAAGCTGAATAGAGGCTTTGAGATGCCGTAATTGCTTTGTTCTTATGAATTTGGGCCAATAACCAGCTTCTTGAGATCACTGCATGGGCCTTCAGCAGTTCGAGGCTTGCCGTTGCACTCATCTCCGATGAGATGACACTGGTCAGGTAGTCTTCCACATGAATTACATTGATCCCTGTCAGCTTTTCGTTCTCGACAATGATTTTCAATGCTCCCATAAAGCGTTGGTCTTCTTTCCGTTCCCAATGGAAGTTAATGCCGATGGTGACATTCAGTAATTCGAAAGCATCACTTTTTTCGTGCATGGGTTCAAACAGCAATTCGTCATAAAGGTGTCCTTGCCAGCGGATTTGTCCGTCAACATAGGTCACGACCTGTCTGCCGGCAATCTCTTTTCCTTTGATATGGTAAGAGTTCAGCAGTATGAATTCGATTTGAGGTTCGGACAAAATGCCGACCTGTACTTTAGGTTCTTTCATGATCGTTGTTTTATGCGTTCTATCAATGCACGGAAGTCTGCCGGTTTCAAGCATACCTCACTGAGAATGTCGGCAATATCATTTGCTGTGATTTTCTCAAAGTCCTTCTCCAATGGGGTGATGAAAACGCCACCCATATCTACTGACGCCGGGCTGATCAGTATATTGGTATCTCCTTGGGCCATATAACATGCAGGGCGGTGTCTGGCGCGGGGAAAGATACAGACAATCTGTTTGCCTCGTTCTTTCCATGCCAATACATTCATCATCGGCTCCTCTTCGCCGGATTTGAGATTCATGGCTCCGTATACGGCGTTGAACAGTGTGACGGCTGCCTCTTTACTTTCCGATTCAATTAAGAGTGTTGTACGGGGAGAGTCGTCCAGTGCCCATAGAGTGGCAGCTTCATTGGTAATTATTTTCTCCGCCCTTTTCCCCTTCCATTCTTGTTCGATGGGAAGGAAGCCTTTGCTACCGGCCTGAAAATGCATATGGTCCGGGGCTGATGCGCCACATTGGGGGCCGTTGTAGAAGACAATATAATCTTCCGCACAATCAGCCAGATCGAGCATATCAGCAAAACGGTACAAGATGCGCTGATCGACGTGCTGTAGTTCGGGAACTGTCAGGTGCCTGGGGAATATGGGAAACGGATTGACCAATATCTGATAATGGTCTCCGAAAGGAATCCCCTTTTGCATTGGCGGAAGATGGGCCGGACACAGAAAACACTTACGTTCCTGAATCGACTTGTTGTCTACTTTGGCTGCCGATGAAACAATGCGTGCCGGGTTGAACTGCACTTTGTAAAGACAGCCATTCACTTCTACCTCTTTTACACGTACACGCTTCAACGCATCGTAATTCTTTTGCGCCATTTCCCACGAGGTGAGCTGCTCATTCAGCAGGTTCTGTAATTCCTTGTTCATCTTTGTTTTTTGTTTAATGCGATCCGTGCCTGCAATTCCCAGGTACGGATGCGATCTTTGTAAAGGTTGTGTCCATTCATCTTCACAATGTCGAGTGAGGCGTCCGAGTTATCGTCCCATCGGCGGCAGAGGTAGACAACTTCGTATATACGGCCGATCTGGTAGCGGCGTGAGAAATTCAGTCCCAATGCGTAATCTTCACCATAGCTGGTATTGGGCACTTTCACTTCGCGGAGCATCGGTGTATAGAATGCACGGGGAGCACCCAGACCATTAATACGGAGCGCATTGTTGCGTCCGTTTTCCGGGGTCCACTCTTTATGGTCAATGACGCCCGGCGGAATCATGTTCATATCGAAGTCTGTCATCATGTAGGTGCCTACTACCATGGCACAGTTCTGTTCGTAGAAGGCATTGACCATCAGTTGCAGCGCTCTCTCGTGAGCATATACATCGTCACTGTCCAGTTGCACGGCAAACTTGCCGCACAGGGGATGGTACACGCCCAGGTTCCAGCAACCGCCGATACCCAGATCGTTACGCTCGGGAATGAGGTGAATCAGGCGGTCATCCTCTTTATATTCGTCGATGGCTTCGGTAGTGCCGTCGGTAGAATGATTGTCGATAACGATCAGATTGAACTTGAATTCTGTTTTTTGGCTGAGCACCGAACGGATGGCATCGCGTATGGTGCGGATGCGGTTACGTACCGGGATTATCACGGAAGCTTCGTATTCAAAGTTATTGGCACTGAACTCTATCTTTTCAAACTCCGGTTTCAGATAACCGCCTATCTCTTTCAGGTGTTCGGTGCAAGTTGCTTCCATTTCGATCTGCCGTTCACGATTCTTCGGGTCTACATAATCGAATATTTTTTCACCACTCTTGCGGGTATCATTCTCTATTTCCGAGTAGAGATATTCGTTGATGTGTACCAGCGGATATTTCTGCGATAGTTTGAGGCGCAGGTCATAGAGACCGGCGAAGTCGTAACTGGTTTTCATCCTCTTGACAGTCTCTTTCAGGGCTGAGGCCTTGAATAGGAGTACAGAGCCGAAGTCAAAATCGTCACGGAGGCTTCCGAACTGATAGTCGATGACAGGGGCATTGCTCTGCTTACCTTCCGTCACCTGATAGTGGTCGGCATATACCATGGCGGCTCCCGAGTCTTTGGCGATATGAATCATCCGTTCGAGTGCGAACATGCCCAACTCGAGTGTGGTATGTTTGGTATAGAGTAATGCATAGTCTGCATCGGAACGCTCAGCAATGGCGTACATGGCAGCACTGTCAGTGAGTTTGTCCACATAGAGCAGTTCGCATCCCGGCAGTGGATCGATGTCGGGAGAGGTGGCGAGGAGGTAGATTTTCTTCACTAAATCTGTAGCCTGTAATCCTTGAACTGTTTTTTCTGCTTGTGCCACTCCCGCATAGGGGATGAAGCAATTGATTGTTGATTCCATAAGCGATTGACGGTCTCTCCCAAAATCTCTCCTACATTGGAGGGGAGGAGGGATACTGCCGATTATTATTGTTATTATTTCATTTTTTTCTCTCTTTATTGTCTTCCGGCCTGTCACTAAGGCAGGTAGTCTCTTTTTTTATTCATCCGATAGATGCATAATTCCGATAACCGGAATAAAGCGTTCGTCTCTTTTCACGATCACTCCATTCACTCCGCATGATCACTCCATTTACATACCGGGGTAAAGAGCTTTACATGCCGGGGTAAAAGGTTTTACACGCCGGGGTAAAAGCCGTTACACGCCGAGGTAAATGCTTTTACATCCGTTCGAAAAAGCCGGTAAATGTAACGCGTTGATAAATAGAGTCATTTATTAAACTACGCATTTACCGGATGAACCTCTCTATTCTCCTCATTACGGGAGGGGAGAACAGTTGAGTCTTCCCACTTCGCCGCCGGTAGCTGTAAACAGTACCTGGTGGCGACTGACGGGAATCACGGTATTAATCAGTGAATTACCGATCTTATGTTTCCACAGTACCTGCCCGGTGCTTGCTTCCAGTGCAAAGATAAGTCCTTCTTTGGTACTACTGAACACTATGCCGTCTTTTTCCATCTGCATGGATGGGGCATGTTCATAGCCGAAACCGACATTAGAGGCCCAGAGCTTTTTCGGGACGTCTCCGATGGTGGAGTAACAGACTACGCTGTCATTCATTGTTTTGCTATAGATCCTTTTTTTGTCGGCGGATAATCCGATGGTTTCGCGTACCATCGACTGGAAGGTACGCCATACAGTTTCTCCTGTCTCCAGGTTGATGGCAGTCATGGCACGTTGCGGGTCGGTGATGAATACTTTTCCGTGTGCAGCTACCGGCCATACGGCAGCGGGTGAGAAGTGCATGCGGGTGAGTCCTCCGGTCCATTTCCAGAGTTCCTTGCCGTTAGTCTTGTCAAGGGCATAGAGCGTATTGTCCCATGCACCGAATATGACTTTGTTTCCTTCTATCAGAGGTTTTGTCTCAACATAGCCCTTGATGCCGGCATAGCTCCACAACACCTTTCCGCTTTTGATGTGGATGGCACGGAAGGTGGAGTCGCTGGCACCGATATAAGCAACTCCTTTTTCAATGGTTACGGCTCCCAATACCGGTTCTCCTGCGGTCACCCGCCAACGTTCTTTACCGGTTCGGGCATCCAGACCGTAAATGTTATGGTCGGCAGAGCCAAAGACGACGACTCCGTCGGCTACATCGGGAGTGCCTACAATACGTTTCCCGGATTGGAAATTCCACAATTTCTGTCCGCTTTTCAAGGTATAGCAGGTCAGAAAACCCAAGTCGTCACCGACATAGACTTTGTCTTTCCAGACAGCAGGTGAGCAGTAAATACCGGCTCCGGTCTGCACTAACCAGTCTGCTTTCACTTGTGGATATTCTTCGTTCACCGCGAAACTGGGATATTTCACTGCTTTTCCGGAACGGTCGTAATAAGGTTTAGTGAGTGACAAGGCAGCCCATCGTTTCATCGGTTCACCGATACGCTGTTCGTAAGTGATAATAGAATCCGGAGTGACATCAAATATGCCATAACCGCCTATGCCATCTTTGTCCCGCAGGTTCGAGCGGGTGAGAATGCCCGGAATCCCGTCGTACGAGAGGAGACGGTTACGGTGATAGTGCCCTCCGATAAAGGTGCGGATATTGTAGGGACGCACGGCATCGGTGACATCATACCAGTTGTCAACATCTCCATCCAGCATGGGGTAGTGGGTGACCAGAATCACAGGCTTGTCTTTCCCTGCTTTGTTCATTTCCTGTTTCATCCATGTGATGTCTTGCGGCACTACATGCCCGTAGGCCATGCGCATTAGCGGACCGGAATTGAATCCAAGGAACAGGAAGCCTTTGTGTTCAAATTCAAATCGCTCTCCTCCGAAAATATCGCTGAACGCGGTGCATCCGGAGTCGCTCCATTTGGTTTCGTGATTACCCAGTATGACATAGTATTTCACCTTCAACTGGTCGAGTATGGACTTTACAAGCAACATGGTGGCACGGTCACCTTCTTCGGTGAGGTCTCCGGTGACTAATACAAAGTCTATTCCCGGCGTGGTGTTAATCTGTTCGACAGAACGCTTCAAATCTTCTGCCGGTTTCGGGTTGTTGGGACTGAGGTGTATGTCCGTCAGTTGTGCAAAGCGGAAAGAACCTGTTGCCTGTGCCTGCACGGCGGCAGGCAACAGGAAAAACAAAATGATTACGAATGTAGAAAGCCTTCTATTCATAGATGATGATTTTATTTGTTATTACTACACTTTTCAGTTTCTTGTCAGTGGGACGGTTGCTGCCTTGATGAGGGTATGCACCCTATACGTGCAGTTACTCCACCTGTGTTATCATTGTTCAAAGAAAGCCAGTATGGCTTTCATTAACTGTTCTCTCTCTTCGGGGGTACGTACCGATTCGAACGGGAATCCCAATACATAGGTCTTATAATCTCCTTTATAGGCTATACCGGCACTCAGGTTGTTTTCCGAATATCGCAATACGGTGAATGCTCCCCGGACGGCCGGTTCGATGGCATCGGGCGACTCTACGACATACGATTCCGGATTCAACTCCTGATGGTATGTGTAATTTCCCTTGATTGCAGGGAATGGGGAAGCAACGCCTTTCACTTTTCCGTTACGGGCGGCTTGTCCTGTGCGCCATTTGTATTTCAATACTTCCATCGCGAACTTCTTGTCTTTTTCGTCCGCTTTCGCTAAACGATTATCCCATAGGTCCGATGCTACATAGGCTCCCGATACGAAGAAATTACCCCCTGTCCGGCAATAATCTGAGATGGCATTCTGCATTTCTTCGCTAAAAGTCTTAAACTCCAATGGTTTTACTCCTTCCCGTCCCATCTTGCTCTGACATTGTTTACCCAAAATCAGGTCTACGTATTTGTAGTCGTTCATCCGCAGGACAGGAATGCCCCCTGACGCAGCATCCGTCTGGTTGGCGATACTATCTCTCCCGTTCTTCTTCTTGAGTGAAGAGCAGGGAGTGAGACCACACGATACAAATGAATATCCTGCTTTCAGAATCGCCTCTCCATGTACAGCCGGATAGTCGAATGAGTTTCCGGCAATTACCATTGTCTCGTGCGTACCATAGCTGTCGCCGAATCCGGAGGCGTCGTCGTCCATCCATGGGATCTGTCGACGAAACTCTTTCATCGGACCAATATAGCTGATGTCTGTCTGGTAAGGTACTCCGTGGTCCAGTTCGTCAAGGAATCCGGCCAGGGTGTCTGCATCTGCCGTAAAGTCTGCCGGACCACTGACTCGGCTAAACCCGTTCACTACCAGTACTGTTCCCTTTTCGTTGAGGGCTTTCCCGATAGAAAGAATTTCGGACGGGAAACTTTCACCTCCCTTGTTGAGGGCGGTTACTTTGAAACTGCAAACTACGCCTGAAGGGATGTTTGTCTGGTAATCCGGAGTGTCTACGATCACGCCATTATCAAAGTCTCCTTCTCCAATGCGGGTATATACGATGTATTGGTCTGCTTTTGCGGTAGGTTCCAGCGGATCGTCTACCGGTTGCCATGAAAGCATTATCCGGTTGCCCTCTATGAAGCGCAGGCTTATAGAATCGATGGGCAAAGGCTGTACCACATAATCCATTTTATATTGGGAACAGAGGAATTGCAGCATTCCTTTGTAGATGGCACGGCTGACGGTGAAACGAAAACGAGGATCCAGTCCGTAACGCATGTCGGCAAAGTTCTGGTGAGACAGGAGCTCAAGCAACATGGTTGGTACTCGTGGCACACGGGCCTCATAATAGGACTGGTTCCACATTCCGCGGCGGGTCCATTCCGGTTCATGCAAAGTGCGGATGTCTTTCACGATGTTGGACTGTATCAGGTCGCACAAGTCCCGGGAGGCATACCGTGAAGTGCCATTTGCATATATCCCGTCATAGGCAGAGGTTTGGAAAATACCTAATGTGCCGATAATGGTGTCACCATAGGTGGTGCCGGCATCTGAATGGAAGGCGAAAGCCATGTCTATAGGAATATTCAGTCCTTTTTCAGTGGGGTTGGCAGCCGAACCTCCGGCGAGATAGTTCACCCAAATTCCACGTGATTTATAGTCATCGGTATAATCGTTCTTACCGCGACTGTCTGAGTAAACGCTATCCGGTATGCCTGCCCATTGCATCCAGTAGCGTGCTGCTTCGCAGAAACGAGGGTAGTTACTGATCTCATAGGGATAATCTACACCTCCTTCTTCAGAGATACTGCGGGCGATGTTTCCATAACCACCGCCTATTTTTACAGCATCGGCTGTCACCAGACGGCCCGCTTTGGAGGATTGGTTGCTGAGGACGACTTTATGATCGGTTTTGCCTGCACTGAAACTAAAAGTGCCTAAGTAGATCCAGGTTCCTCCTCCCATCTGCTGGTTTACTTTGAACTGTGATGTGCCGCCTTGGTGATAGACGGTGTATAGGGCATCGTCTGTACTGTTGTCCACCGTTTTATAGGAGACATAAACAGCATATCGGCCTGACCGGGGAATTTCGGGGATCCATTCGGCAATGCTTGCAGTTCCTTTCTTAATCGTTTCTGTCTGGCGGTAACTGCCTTCGCAAAAGGGATTCTCAAAGTCTTTGTACGTTGCCCTCAGGTGGGCGAATCCTGTTTCGGCTCCGTTGCTCCATGCCTTACTGCCGTTTTGTTCTGTATAAATTGAGTGTCCGTCTCTGCATCCATCGTTGTCGACAATAATTTCAGTTGTCTGCCAGTCTCTTTCACGAGGAAGAAGGACAGTCGCTCCGGCATTTTCTAACATCGGAACAAGGAAAGGGAGTACATAGCTTTGAGTGTAGAGATCTTCTACGGTCTGAAAAATACGTGCACGCTGCCACTCCCAACGGGTTAGCTTCGGTTCGTAATAAAAGCCGTGACTTTGCCATAAAGCGATGTGCCGGTTCTGTAATCCGTTTGTGGGGGCATACGGAGCAGATAACCGGGTAATCAGGGGGTTGTCTACTTTGTGGCTGAATGTCAGAGTTTTCATCTTGCCCTTTTTACTTCGAAGTGCCAGGGGGATCAGTTCTTCGATGGCATGGTGGTCTGTCCGGATCTGTAATTTCCGTTTGCTCAACTCTGGGGGGAGCAGCGCTTTTACGCTCTGATAGATTTCGGCTACGTTGTTTTCGCGGAAAGGAATGTATGAACAGTTCATGTTAGCGAAAAATATCAGTTCGTTTTTTTCCATACTGATAGAATCGATAAGGATTTTCCCGATAGAAACTTCTTTCCGGGCAGTTTCATTCAGGAGCTCACCTACTTGGGACCGTAGGTCTTTGGGCAGGTCTTGCGCTGCTGCGGCTTGTGGGAATAAGCCGGCTGCAAGCAGCAGAATCAGGGAAGTGCGGATTGGTTTCATTGTGATGTTAAGTTAATTGGTTTTCTTAATCAGGAGGCATAGTCCTATAAAAGTGAACAAAGCATTAAATATCAGTAGTTCGTAACTGAATTGATAACCATTGAACCAGGTCTCCGAGTTCTTTTGCAAAATGAAACAGAGGATGGGTGAGAGGATGGCTACCAGGGGGATATATCGGTCACGTACTTGTTTTTTAGTAAAAATGCCAAAGGCGAACAGGCCTAAAATAGGGCCATATGTATAGCTGGCAAGGATGTAGACAGCATCAATAACGCTGGTATTATTCAGTAGATTGAATACGAAGATGACAATTCCCATCACGACCGCCATGCCGATATGTACTCGTTTACGTATCTTTTGTACAGTCTTTTCTGTTTTCCCTTTGCTTCCCAGTATGTCTACGGTGAACGAGGTAGTCAGTGCTGTCAGGGCTGATCCTGCTGCGGAATAAGCTGCTGAAATCAACCCAATGATGAACAAGATGCCCACAATGGCTGGAAAATATCCACCTGTAGCGATCATAGGGAAAAGCTCGTCACTTTTTGCCGGATTTGTGATGCCCTGGCGTGACGTGAAGATGTAGAGCAGTACTCCCAGCATCAGAAATAAGAGGATTATGAAAAATTGGGAGATGCCGCTGGTAATCATATTCTTTTGTGAGTCTTTGAAGTTTTTGCAGCTTAGGTTACGCTGCATCATGTCTTGGTCGAGTCCTGTCATGGCTATCATTGTAAACACACCGGCAAGAAACTGCTTGAAGAAGTAACGTTTGTCATTTACGTCGTCAAAAAAGAACATACGTGACAGGGAACTGTCGGAGATACTGGAAATCATCTCTGTGAAACTGAGCCGCAGATCGGTGGCAATGTAGTAAATACATAGTACGACGGATACTACCAGACAGAATGTTTTCAGTGAATCAGTCCAAATCAATGATTTCACTCCTCCACGGAATGTGTAGAGCCAGACCAATGTTACTGTGAGAATGACATTCAGGATGAAAGGCATGTGAAAAGGTTCGAAAACCAGAAATTGTAATGTGAGGCATACGAGGAATAACCGTACAGCTGCTCCCAGCATTTTGGAGATGAAGAAAAACCATGCTCCTGTCTTATAAGAAGAGGTCCCGAAACGGCTCTCCAAGTACTCATAAATGGATACTAAATTCATCCGGTAGAACAAGGGTATCAAAACAAAGGCTATAACGATTTGTCCGGTTACAAAACCAAGTACCATTTGCAAATATGAGAAATTACTGACTCCAACCATGCCGGGAACCGATACAAAGGTGACTCCGGATATGCTGGAACCAATCATGGCAAAGGCTACCACATACCAAGCCGACTTGCGGTTACCCACAAAGAATCCTTCGTTATCAGCTTTTCTTCCTGCAATGTATGAAATGGTAAACAATATCAGGAAATAAGCAGCAATAGTGATTAATACCGCTATAGGTGTCATGCTTTTCAGATTAATGAATATAATATTTCCGGTTAAGAGTTAATCAATTGTCTGGATAGAGTAGATAAGGCTTTCGCTGTACTTTGAACTTCTCCACATCCTCTTTCCATCTTGCTTTTATTTCGTCGGCATTTTTGCCCTCTTCTATCATTTTACGTACATAGTCCGTACCGATCAGCAACTCAAAGAATGGTCTGAAGAAATGGTCCCCCATATTTAGATTACGATAGGCATCGATTATGTAGGTTAGGTTTACTCCTTTTTTCCATATATCTTCGTCGCTGAGATTGCTTAGATTTACTCCATGACACAATTTATTGAGTTGTGGTGGGTTCTTTGCTCCTGGGACACTTCGAGGAGTAAAACTGTAGTTGTATCCGGTCATATTAGGATGTCCGTAAACTTGGAAAGGTAAACTGGTCCCGCGTCCCAGACTTACCGGGGTCGCTTCAAAGAAGCAGGTAGAAGGATATAGGTAGATCGCTTTCATATTCGGCAGGTTAGGTGAAGGAGGAATGGGCAGGCGATACATCGTCTGGTGAGTGTAGTTCTTACAAGGAATGACTGTCACATCACAAGTCCGTGAGGAGGGCAACCAACCCTCACCGTTGACCATCAGGGCTAACTCACCCAGTGTCATTCCATGTACAATGGGAATAGGTAATCCGCCTACTCCTGATTTATATTTCATATCCAATATTGGTCCATCGACATAATGCCCGTTCGGATTGGGGCGATCCAGGATAAGAACCTTGCGGTTGTATTCAGAACAGGCATCCATCAGCCGTACCATGGATATGTAATAAGTGTAGAAGCGCAGCCCTACATCTTGTATGTCTACAATCAATATGTCGAACTTTCGTATGGAACTCTCACTGGGTTTCTTGGATTTTCCATCGTAGAGAGAAAGAATGGGGACTCCTGTTTTTGAATCTACTGTACTGGATACATGCTCACCGGCATCGGCATTCCCTCGGAAACCATGTTCGGGAGAGAAAATAGCGACTACATTGAACTTGTTTTCCAGCAAAACATCCAGAAGATGCTTGTTTCCTATCATTCCGGTATGATTGGAAAAAATAGCTATTCGCTTATTTTTCAGGATAGGAAAGTATTCATTGGTTTGCTCGGCACCTACAATTACCTCCTTCTTTTGTGCCTGACAAAAGAGAGTACTGCATAATAAAGTGAGTATAAGTAGGATCTTTTTCATAAAAATAGTATTAGCAGGAATTTCTTTGTAGCAAAGATAGTCTTTATTTTAATATCAAAAACATATATTCAGGTATATTTTATATTATAATCAATAATTTGCAAATTGAATCTTTATCTGAAGCTATAAGGTAAAATATAAAACTCTTCCTATTTCTATGGTTCAAATCGTTATAGGAATAGAATGGGCTTTGTATTTTGCTGAGTATCCCTGATTACCAACCGGGGATGTTGAGGCCTAATTGCGGATTTTACGCAATTGATAATGTCTTAAAGTATAATTCTCCGCAGCCTGTAGCCTGTGCCATTATCATATCCTAAGAGTTGTTCATAAAATGTATTCACATAGCCGGATATATTTCTTTCATTAGGGCATTTAGTTCATGAGAATTGCCACGTACTGAGTTCTGATCTACTCTGTATCTTCATTGACTTCTGTTGGGGGGAGAAGTATTTATTTTTTTCTCCCTGGGAATTTCAATACACTGTCGGCAATCTACTGGTTTAATGGCTGTATTATTGAAGTTAAATATATAGTTGGCATTTGAAGTTAATCCTTTGATAATATTTGCTTTAAGGAAAGCTTCCATATGGGTATAAGAACTGTTGGTTTAGTCATTTACTGTTTGCTTGAGGATATGAGGCAAAGTTCTTTATGCCAACTTCCTGATAAGTCCCATTAGAACTTATATGAAAATTAGTGTACTTATATATCTGCACCTGTTCTGAGTAGTTAATCTTCTAATTAGCACTAATAATATGCGTCCAATCCAACACAAGTCCTGTAAGTATCTGGTAACCTGTTTTTTGATATTGATAGTTTTAAAATAAGTCATAATATCAATGTTGTGTTAAATCAAAGTGTCTTTTAATGAACTGATGACTTCTATTGCATATAGATAATCATCACATTATTATATATATAAAAGATTCTCGGATATTAGGTTATGGATAAAAGAGTATATTAAATAATATTGTTTTTGACGATCTCAAATATTCGGCATATGCAGAAAAAACACATGGATTTTTCTACCAACTATAAATAAAGTTTTGGGGTGGTTATTGCGTTATAGAAAAACTTTCCGATCAAAATAAATTAAATTACAAAAAATGTTATATATTTGTATCCAAATCAAAAAAAACTGCGAAATGAAACTTATTGCGGAAAGTGGTTCTACAAGAACAGAGTGGGCATTGGTTGAAGACAATCATCTCGTACAACGTGTGTTTACCGAGGGGTTAAACCCTTTCTTTCAGACCAGAAGAGAAATTAGCAGAAGTGTCAGACTAGGATTACCGGAGTCTTTCTTCAAAAAGAAACTGGACCAAGTATATTATTATGGTGCCGGATGTAGTTCATATGAAAAGAAAAACATTTTAGGTGCTTCCTTAGTAGCACAGTTTAAAACTCCTATCCAAGTTGAAAGTGACTTGTTGGCAGCAGCTCGAGGACTATTCAAATGTGAATCTGGAATTGCCTGTATTTTAGGTACCGGATCGAACTCATGTTTTTACGATGGTAAAATCGTTGTCAAAAATGTGAAAGCTGCAGGATATATTCTCGGTGACGAAGGCAGTGGAGCTGTTCTCGGAAAACTATTTTTAGCTGATCTTCTTAAAGGATTAGCTCCCAAAGAATTGGCGAGTGAATTCCATGAAAAATTTCGCATATCTGCCAATGATGTGATGGAATCTGTATATAATTTACCTTTCCCTAACCGTTTTTTAGGTACGATTGCATATTTTTTAGGAGATTATATGGACAATGAATACGTATATAATTTGTTAACCAATAATCTGCGAAGCTTCTTTAACCGTAGCGTGTGCCAATACGATTATATGAATTATCCTATTCGGTTTGTAGGATCACTTGCCTATGCGTATTCAGATACTTTGCGTAAAGTAGCCAGAGAATTTGGAGTGGAGATTGACGTTATAGAAGAAACTCCAATGAATGGCTTAATTGAATTTCATTCAATGAACATTGAAGAACCTTAAAAATACACAGCTATATCTAAATAATAGTTTCGAACTCTTAAATACCGCATTTTTATCTGTCAGTATGAGCCAAAACTCTTAAAGTCAAATCACTCTCTATGTGAATATATAGATATAAATCTAAAATATAATAAATATTTGTTCTTGATATTAAAATAATATATATCTTTGCTATGATGAAACTCGGAAGGGTTTTG
>UMDR01003335.1_pt1 | contig 52901 bp, 38 predicted proteins | sample 1964541 | NCBI WGS metagenome assembly UMDR01 (sample SAMEA4835999, study PRJEB28245) | human gut metagenome | biome: gut microbiome; material: fecal sample | place: Denmark | collected 2008 | reverse complement strand
TTCTGCCTGCTCAAACCCAAACATTAGGTTTTTGGATTCATCCAGAAATATTGAAAAATGATAAATATTATAATAAGCGAAAAGAAATAATATATAATTTAATAACTCAATTACCTTCGAAATCTGTCCTTTTAAGCTTGGCTCCAGAAAATACTTATTTTCTTCCTTTTATTTGGAAGCGATTTAATATTTCTCCTCGAATATCCTATCGTATTATGGATTTGTCAAATATAGATTCAATTTATAATACTTTTGGTAAAGTAGTAAAGAAGAATATTAAGTCCGCAAAAAATAAAGTAAATGTGTGTGAAATAGATGACATTTCATTATTGCATAATTTAATGAACAAGACATTTGCTTTACAACGCCGTAAATATCCATATACTATAGATTTTTTGAATAGAATATATGGGGCATGTAAACAGCATAATGCATGTAAGTTACTTTATGCTATTGATAAAGAAAACAATATTCATTCAGGAGCCTTATTCGTTTATGATAAACATGTTTGTTACTATTTGATTGCAGGGACAGATCCTGATTATAGAAGTAGCGGTGCTAATACTTTGCTGATATGGGAAGGTATTCAATTAGCTGCTAAGTTTTCTCAGTGTTTTGATTTTGAAGGATCAATGATTGAAGGAATAGAAAAGTTCATACGGCAGTTTGGTGGAGTTCCTGTCACTTATTATGAAATAAAGCGATGTGGCGTTGTTCAAGATTTTTGGGCTATATTAAAGCCCCGAATAAAACGTATAATTGGATATAAATAATGAATATACTTGTAATTAATCATTATGCAGGTTTGCCAGAATTAGGAATGGAGTTTCGTCCATATTATATGGCAAAAGAATGGCTGAGAGAAGGACATCAGGTTTTAATAATTGGTGGAAGTTTTTCGCATCTTAGAAAAAAACAACCGGAAAATACTCGTGATGTAATAGATGGCATTCAATATATTTGGATAAAACTTAATCAATATAAAGGTAATGGGATAGGAAGAGTTATTTCTATATTTTCTTTTGTTGGAAAATTATTCTGTAATTATAGAAAATACCTGAATAACTTTAAGCCAGATGTAGTAATCGCCTCTTCCACATATCCTCTTGATATATATCCTGCTCATAGAATAGCTAAACATTACCATGCAAAGTTAATATATGAAGTCCATGACTTGTGGCCATTATCTCCAATGGAATTAGGAGGATTTTCTGAAAAACATCCTTTCATTAGATTAATGCAGAAGGCAGAGATTGATTGTTATAAATATGTAGATGCTGTCGTTTCTATGCTACCTAAAGCTGAGCCACACATGAGAGAGTATGGATTAACTAAGGGTAAATTTCATTATGTACCTAATGGTATTGTTCTGTCTGATTGGGGTAGTCCTAAAAGTATTTCAGAAGAGCATGGATTACTATTAAATAAGTTACGAAAAGAGGGAAAGTTCATTGTTGGTTTTGCTGGAGCGCATGGAATTGCTAATTCATTATATGCTGTGATTGATGCGGTGGCAATGCTCGGTTCACAGGATGTTGTATTGGTGTTGGTCGGTAGTGGACAAGAGAAAGATAATTTGGTTAAGTATGTACAAAAAAAAGGAATAAAAAACATTTACTTTCTTCCTCCAATAAATAAATTGGAAATTCCTCTTTTACTTAAAGAAATGGATGTTTTGTATATTGGACTACAAAAACAATCTTTGTTCCGTTTTGGCATAAGTCCTAATAAAATGTTTGATTATATGATGGCGGAAAAACCTATAATTCAAGCTATAGATGCTGGTAATAATTTAGTGAAAGAGGCTAACTGTGGAATTGATGTTGAACCGGATAATATAAATGAAATAAGTGAGGCTATATTAACATTAAAATCAATGTCGGAAGAAAAAAGAAATATTTTAGGAGAAAACGGAAAGCGATTTGTTCTGGCAAATCATACTTATCAGATATTAGGTAAACGTTTTCTTGATATAATGATTAATCTTATAGAAAAATGAGAATAGTAACAATAATTGGTGCACGCCCCCAGTTTATAAAAGCGGCTGTTGTTAGTCGTGTGTTTGCTGCCTCTAAAGATGTGGAGGAAATTGTCGTTCATACAGGACAGCATTTTGATGTTAATATGAGTGATGTGTTCTTTGAAGAAATGTGTATACCTAAACCACATTATAACTTGAATATAAATGGTTTGGGGCATGGAGCAATGACAGGGCAGATGCTGGAAAAGATAGAAGAGGTTTTAATAAAGGAACAACCCGATTGGGTATTGGTATATGGAGATACAAACTCTACCATTGCTGGTGCATTGGCTGCGAAGAAATTGCATATAAGAGTAGCTCATGTGGAAGCAGGGCTTCGTTCTTTTAATATGGATATGCCGGAAGAGATAAATCGTATCTTGACAGATCGTATCAGTGATATCCTTTTTTGTCCTACTGATAAGGCTACGGAAAATTTAATAAATGAAGGATATACCAATATTGAATGCGAAATAATAAAGAATGGGGATGTGATGCAAGACGCAGCTTTGTTTTATGCAGATAAATGCAGAAGACCTTTAATTGATTTACCCTATAAATTTATATTGTGTACTGTGCATCGTGCTGAAAATACAGATGATTCGGAGCGATTAAAGAGTATATTTATGGCTTTAGAAAATATATCTCAGAAATGTAAGGTTATATTGCCGCTCCATCCACGCACAAAGAGTAAGTTAAATGGATTAGGATATGATTTCTCTCATTCTAATATTTGCTTTATTCAACCTGTTGGGTATTTGGAGATGGTATGGCTATTGAAGAATTGCGAATTGGTCATGACTGATAGTGGTGGACTTCAAAAAGAAGCTTATTTTTTCGGAAAATATTGTGTTACAATGCGTGAAGAGACAGAATGGGTAGAGTTAGTAGATAATGGCTTTAATCGTTTGGTAGGTAGTGATAAAAAGAAAATAGAAGAGATGTGTTCTTTATTGATGACTACTCCGAGGGCAGGTTTTGAAAGCCGTTTATATGGAAATGGAGATGCCGGAAATAAGATATTGGAAACTTTGCTATTTTAAATGAACTTTCGAGATTTACATATTCAAGGTGAAGTAAAAGACGATTTGCTTTACCGCATTCTTTATTCCACTGACGCTTCTGCCTATCGAGAGATGCCTCTTGCAGTAGCATATCCTAAAGATACGGCTGACGTACAGGAAATCGTTCGTTTTGCTGGAAAAAATCATATCAATTTGATACCCCGTGCCGGTGGAACTTCTTTAGCAGGACAGGTAGTAGGTAAGGGATTAGTAGTAGATGTTTCCAAATACATGAATCGTATTTTGGAAATCAATAAGGAAGAGCGGTGGGTAAGAGTACAACCAGGAACTGTTTTGGATGAATTGAATTTGTATTGTAAACCCTACGGATTATTTTTCGGTCCGGAAACTTCCACTTCTAATCGTTGCTGTTTAGGAGGAATGGTAGGCAATAATTCATGCGGTTCCCATTCTTTAGTATATGGTAGTACACGCGATCATTTGTTAGAAGCTAAGGTTGTCCTAAGTGATGGTTCGGAAGTTACTCTGAAAGGAATGGGTCCTAAAGATGTGGATGAAAAGCGTAAAGCTGACACATTGGAGGGTTACATTTATAATCAAATTATAACTTTACTGGTAAATACTGAACATCAAAAAGAAATTGTAGAGAATTATCCTGATATTTCTTTGCGAAGACGTAATTCCGGATATGCTCTTGATGAGTTATTACATAGCAATTATTTTGTTAAAAATAGTTCTGAGCCATTTAACCTTTGCAAATTGTTGGCTGGTTCGGAAGGTACATTGGCTTTTGTTACGGAACTGAAATTAAATTTAGTGCCTCTTCCACCAAAAGAAAAAGCCGTGATATGTGTACATTGTTCTACTTTGGAAGAATCTTTTGCCGCAAATCTTGTGGCTTTGCGACATGCTCCGGTTGCAATTGAGCTAATGGATAGTACAATACTTGAGTTGAGCAAACAGAATATTTCACAAAATAAGAATCGCTTTTTTATTCAGGGGGATCCTGCTGCTATCCTCATTATTGAGTTAGCTGAGCAAACAAAGGATGAGGTTGATAAAAAGGCTAATGGAATAATTGATGATTTGAAAAGACATCATTATGGAACTCATTATCCTCTTGTATACGGGAAAGATATTAGTCGTGTATGGGCTTTAAGAAAAGCAGGATTAGGATTGCTGTCCGGTATGCCGGGAAGTGCTAAACCTGTTTCATTGATTGAGGACACTGCTATCGCCCCTGAACGTTTAGCTGCTTTTATTGCAGACTTAAAGGCGATGTTAGAGAGACATGGTTTGAATTGTATTTATCATGGTCATATCAGTACGGGGGAGTTACATCTACGTCCGGTGCTCAACTTGAAAGAGAAAAAGGATCAGAGGTTATTCCGTTTGGTTGCCACGGAAACGGCTGAGTTGGTAAAGAAACATAGAGGTTCGTTGAGTGGAGAACATGGGGACGGGCGTTTGAGAGGCGAATTTATTCCTTTGTTGCTGGGTGAGAATGTTTATTATTTTTTGAAAGAGGTAAAAGCTACTTGGGATGCCCCTCATATATTCAATATTGGCAAGATTGTGGATACTCCGCCAATGGATGATAACTTGCGTTACGAACAGCATGAGCTTGGAGTAGAAACCTATTTTGATTTCTTTAAACAAAGAGGATGGTTGTGTGCCATAGAGCAATGTAATGGTTCGGGAGATTGTAGGAAGTCAAGCCTTCTTGGGGGAACGATGTGTCCCACTTTTAGGGCTACAAGGGATGAGAGGAATACAACGCGTGCACGTGCTAATACGTTGAGAGAGCTGCTGATACATCCTATAAAAAATAAGGTATTTAGCCAGCCAGAAATATTAGAGGTGTTGGATACATGCGTTTCGTGCAAGGCTTGTAAGTCAGAATGTCCTTCGAATGTAGATATGGCTCGTTATAAAGCAGAATACTTACAACATCATTATGATGAAATGTTCATTCCTTTGCGTTCCTTATTGATTGGCAATTTGAATAGGGTACAGAAAATAGGGATGGTTGCTCCTCGGTTATATAATGCTTTTGTTGCTTCAAAATTAACTTCTGCATTACTGAAACGGGTATTAAAGTTTGCTCCCCAACGTTCGATTCCAAAACTTTGTAGAATAACTCTGAAGAATTGGTTGCACAATCATCCAGATACGTACAAATATAGCAGAAAGGTATATTTGTTTGCTGATGAATTTACCAATTATATGGATGTGGAGATTGGTATAAAATTCATCAAGCTATTGCGTGCATTGAGGTATGAGGTTGTAATCCCGGAACATGTGGAAAGCGGACGTACTGAATTGTCTAAAGGGCTGTTGAAGAAAGCTAAAAAGATAGCAGAAAAAAATATAGTATTATTAAAAGATGTAGTTACGGAAGAAGTGCCTTTGGTGGGTATTGAGCCTTCGTGTATTCTCTCTTTTCGGGATGAATATACGGATTTGGTAGATAAAAGCTTGCAGGAAGACGCTCGTAAATTATCAATGAATTGTTTGTTATATGACGAGTTTATTGTTCGTGAAATACATAAAGGAAATGTGAAGCAAGAGCAATTTTCTCAATCATCTCTTCATATAAAGTTGCATGGACATTGTCATCAGAAGTCGTTAGCTTCTATAGAAGCTTCAAAAGAAATGCTTTTGCTCCCTAAAAATTATCGGGTAGATATAATTCCGTCGGGATGTTGTGGTATGGCGGGAGCTTTTGGCTATGAGAGGGAACATTATGATTTATCAATGCAGATAGGTGAGCAGGTTTTATTTCCGGCAGTCCGTCAGACCAAAGAAGATATTTGTATTGTTGCTCCCGGAACCAGTTGCAGGCAACAGATTAAAGACGGTACGGGAAGACAAGCTTACCATCCGATTGAAATATTGTATGATGCTTTGATTTGAATTTTTATTAAAATATACACATAATTCATGAAAATACCATTTTCACCACCTTATATTGACGAGGCGGTCATCAACGAAGTCGTTGATTCGTTACGTTCCGGTTGGATCACATCCGGTCCGAAAGTGAAGGCTTTGGAGGAAGAAATAAAATCTTTCTCGGGAGCAAAGGAAGTACTTTGTGTCAATTCCTGGACATCAGGAGCTATTATGATGTTGCGTTGGCTGGGAGTGAAGGAGGGAGATGAAGTAATTGTTCCTGCTTATACTTATAGCGCAACGGCATTGGCAGTGCTTCATGCCGGGGCTAAACCGGTGATGGTGGATTCCGGAATGGATTTTAATATCTCGGTAGAGGCTGTTCGTAAAGCTATTACTGCTAAAACAAAGGCAATTATCCCGGTAGACATTGCCGGCTTTCCTTGCGATTATGAAAAGATCATGGCACTGGTGCAGGAATCTGAAATGATAAAATTGTTCCGTGCGGAATCTCCCGTGCAAGAAAAATTAGGGCGTATCTTGGTGATGAATGATGCTGCCCATTCTTTGGGGGCACGTTACAGTAACCGGCAGCGTACCGGTTGCGAAACTGATGTGGCTATCTTTTCACTCCATGCCGTGAAGAACGTGACTACTGCCGAAGGCGGAGCCATTTGTTTGAACTTGCCCAAGCCGTTCGATAATGCAGAACTGTATAAAGAACTCCGGATGATGAGCCTGAACTGCCAGACTAAGGATGCTTTTTCGAAATCTAAAGCCGGAGGATGGCGTTATGATATTGTCGGTTTCGGAATGAAAATCAATATGGCCGATGTGAATGCTGCCATCGGACTGGCGCAAATACGGGAATATCCGGAGTTACTGAAGGAGCGGAAGAGGGTGTTCAATACTTACAATGATGCTTTTTCGACTTGTGACTGGGCCATCGTTCCGCCTTCTGTAGATGGAGAAAAGGAAAGCTCTTATCATATTTATGCTTTGCGTGTGAAAGACTTTACAGAAGAGCAACGTGACCGGATGATTGACGAGATCGCTAAACGTGAAGTGGCTGTGAATGTACATTTTATACCGATGCCGATGTTGTCGTTCTTCAAATCGATGGGATATGATATGAATGATTATCCACAGGCTTATCAGAATTTTAAGGGTGAGATATCATTGCCGATATATCCTCAACTGGATAGTGAAAAATTGAATTTCATTATTGATACTGTAAAGGCGGCCTATGCGACCGTAATCGCAGAAAACAAATAGTATATCTACAAACACTAAACAGATAAGCTTCTTGATTCGTTTTTTTGATATTGTTTTTTCCCTTTTGGGAATTCTTCTGCTTTCTCCCGTTTTTCTCTTTCTTTATATAGCCATTTGCCTTGAAAGTAAAGGAGGCGGTTTCTATAAACAACTTCGTGTGGGACAATACGGGCGGGACTTTTATGTCTATAAATTCCGTTCAATGCGTGTGGGGGCTGATAAGAAGGGATTGATAACGGTGGGGGGGAGAGATCCCAGAATAACCCGTACCGGGTATTTTATCCGGAAGTATAAATTAGATGAATTACCCCAGTTGTTCAATGTACTGAAAGGTGATATGAGTCTTGTGGGACCACGGCCTGAGGTTCGTAAGTATGTGGATTTGTATACTGATGACCAGAAAAAGGTATTGAGCGTACGTCCCGGAATTACGGATTATGCTTCTATTGAATATGTGGATGAAAATACGATTCTTGGAAAGGCTTCGGATCCCGACAAGGCATATATAGAACAGATTATGCCCGATAAAATACGGTATAATATGAAATATATATGTAATCGTTCGGTGAAGGAATATTTTAAAATTATATTTCTGACATTTTGGAGCATCATTCGTTAGATACGTTTTTAAAGAAAGTGGGGAAAATCCTTCTTTTTGTTTTTGTACCTTATTACGTGAGAAAGAAGAAGGAGTAGTTCCAGAAAGTACTAATGATCAGAATGGTATAAATCAAATAAATCTAATTACTCATGGAAAACTTAACAGAGAATGATTTTCAGCGTGTGGCAGATTGGCTTGGCGTTGAAGTGGCGGTGGTAAAAGCCATACAGACAGTTGAAACCGGTGGTCGTGGGGGCTTTGTGGCTCCGGGGCGACCGGTGATTTTATTCGAAGGACACATCTTTTGGCGTGAACTTAAGAAGCGGGGGCTTGATCCGGAGAGGTATGTTGCGGGCAATGAAAATATTCTTTATTCCAATTGGAGGAGAGATCATTATTGTGGAGGGATAAGAGAGTATGAACGTCTGGAAAGGGCCTGGGAAATACATAAAGAAGCTGCTGATGCTTCCACTTCATGGGGAATGTTTCAGGTGATGGGCTTTAACTATGCGATGTGCGGGTATGGCAGTGTGGAGGAAATGGTGAAAGATATGTGCGCCGGAGAAGATAAGCAACTGGAAGCTTTTGCGAGGTTTGTGAAATTTGCTAAGCTACAGCCCTATCTGGAGCAGAAAGACTGGGCCGGGTTTGCCAGGAGGTATAATGGACCCGGATATGCCCAGAATCAGTACGATAAAAAATTAGAAGAGGCTTATCGGAGATTTGCGAAGTAGAAAAGAGATATACCCTAATGGGTATAGATTTTTGTTTCGTTAAACGGGTATAATATGAATAATCGAACCATAGCAGAGTATGTGAAGTAAATGCATAAGAAAGAATTAAGTAATAACACTGATAATGTGATGATTATAACTTATCCTGTATAACTTGATCCGGATGCCTTGTTTTCCTTTGCCATCTTCCTGCAAATGTTCACCTTTGCAATGTTGATCAACGCAATGTGAATAAAATCAGTGGTAATAACATTAAAAAAAGGAGATTAGGAATATGGCATTATTTTATAAAGCGGTAAAATCGACTATGGCAACTAAGTCTGGTGATAAGAAATGGCACTTGAACTTGGTGAAGGTAGGCAAGGTGGTATCTACTCAGCAATTGGCTGAGATGATTGCGGAAAAGTCGTCGTTGACTCCGGGTGATGTGCATAATGTGGTTCGGAACTTGATGACAGCGATGCGTAGTGCACTGCTGGACAGTAAGACGGTACGTCTGGACGGATTGGGTACTTTTACGATGAAAGCGCGTACACGGGGAAGGGGAGTGGACAAAGAGGAAGAGGTGAATCCGAATCAGGTGGCAGCCCTTCTTTGTCATTTTACTCCTGAATATACTCGTCCTGCGGCTATCGGTACTACCCGGGCTTTGTTTCAGGGTGTTGAGTTTCAGAAGGCAAGTGGGATCGGTGCTTCGGGCAATAATGGCTCCGGAGGTGGTGATGGAGACATAGTAGATGATCCGACTGCGTAGTTGCATTTTTAATAGGATGAAAAAGATGAAGAAAAATAATTGGAACGTTATTTTGAAAGTGATTATTGCTGTAGCAAGTGCTATTGCCGGGGTGATCGGAGGGCAGGGATTGCTTTGATAGGCGGCTGACAGCTTCGGTTGGAATGATAAATGCCGGTGTCCGTTTGGAAGAATGGATGCCGGCATTTTATTATATTACCTGTAGAACCGGGAATGCAAAAGAGCATTAATAATAGGGCCTATATAGTGGTGTGAATGATATTATAAGATAAAGGAGAATAAAATCTACATTAAAATGATCAAATTTTGTAAGTTTCTGTTTTTTTTGATATTTTTGTACAGTGGAATGGATTACTGAGATTACTGATATATGGTGACCTCGCACAAACGAACAAACAGAGTCTTATGGGAAATAATGTATCATTGCTGAAGTATGCACTGCTGATAGTACTTTTTTGTACCTCATGTGTAAAAGAAAAAGATTTGTATGAACCGTCGGGTAAGAATCCTGATGATACGGAAGAACTGGATTTATCATTTAAATTCTCTTTGAGAACCGATAAGCAGATCGGTGTGATGGCTACCTCTGCGAATGAGAAGGTTGCTGAAGGCATCTTGATAGGGATTTATCCCCAACAACCTTATGAGGAGGATGGGACTATTGTCATTAAGCCTCTTTATGTTGGTTATACAGATGTGGATGGATGCATTTATGCTATTATATCTGTTCCGGTAAATGTCGATAAGGTATATATAACTTCATTGACTGCCGGTTTTCCCGGCGTGCAGGCGGTTGATGTGCAACCGGGAATGACGTGTGTCTTGTCTGCCGTACCCTTTCAAGTCAGTACCAATGCTTCTACTCGCATGGCTGTTGCCCGGGGCGGGGCAGAGTTGGCGATTCCTGTCAGCCAGAAGCTAAGCAATCTTTATGAACTGTATAGTCCGTATGCGGATGCAGAAGTTGGGAAAGACGGCATCCCGCTTTTAAATGCTTCGCCGCTTGTTTCAAAAGAAGAATTGTCACCTAAATTTTTAAACCGGGTGAATAGTTGGTATCCGGAACAGAAGAATGTACAGGATGTGGATCTGAATAAGAGTTCGGATCTGGTGGTTACTGACGAACTGGGAGCAGAAGTGTGGGCTACGTATGTTGGTGATGGGGGATTCTATGTAAATAATAGGACTGTTTACAATGTTTTGACTTACTATAGTTATAAAGAAGGGGAACTCAATAAACGCGAAGATATACAGGGACATCGTATGACCTTGCTGTTGCCGAACACCCATCAGGAAAAATGTCCGTCGGGACTGAAAGTGCAATTATTATATTGGGACGGAAACAAGTATGATACAATATTTCCGAAGGGTACACGTATCGGTTTTGCCGTGGCACGTGACGGGTTAAACATTACGAATATCGCTACTGGCGGTGTAAACTCGAAGAGCGCCTATAAATTCCAGAATCAGACATTTCCTAATGCGAATGTAAACGGATTCTATTATTCTACTCCAACTTTGAATACAACTAAAAAAACAAATGCCGTGATCCGTAGTATGTCCGATTACAACTGCTGCATTATGGGGTTTGATATCCGTCCTTATGGCGATGCGAAAGCTGATTATGATTTCAATGACGTGCTGATAAAGCTTACCGCATCACCGGTATCGGCCGTTAAACCGGAAGAAGATATTCCGGTAATTGATGAATTCGCTCCTTCGGAGGCTGTTTATGGAACACTTGCTTTTGAAGACCAGTGGCCTAAGATGGGAGATTATGATTTCAATGATTTTGTGATGAATTATGCTTATGAGCTGGAGAAAGGAGATGGTAATTCTATTACTGCCGTGAAATTGACTTTCACACCAATTGCGAAGGGGGCAGCCCCGTGGACGCATATTGGGGTCGGGATTGAACTTCCGCTTTCTGAGGACATTATTGACCGGTCAAAACTGGAAGGTGCTATTATTGAGGAAGGGAATGAATGGGCCACTTTCATTGTGTGGAACGATGTAAATGTAGCTTTGGGGACTACTGAGGGATATGTGAATACGGAAGGGACGGCAACCGGAATTTCCGGGACTCCCGCTGAAATAACCGTTCGGTTGAAAACTCCTGTCAGCAATCTGCAGACTCAAAAATTTAATCCGTTTATCTTTGTCAACAGCCGTCAAAAAGAGATTCATCTGGTAGATTATAAACCGACAAAGCATGCGGATGTTTCACTTTTCAAAACAGAAAATGATCGCTCGGATCCTAAGTCCGGAGTTTACTATCGCATGGACAACCGCTATCCCTGGGCACTTGATTTCCCACGTAAAGAAGCCTCCTCACCGGCATGGAAGTATCCGAAGGAGAGAATTAATGTCATACAGGCATATCCTAATTATGAAAAATGGGTGCTTGATCAATCGAACCTTTCGTGGTTTGATGCGAGTGTGTCGGGGAACGTGAATAAGGAATTCTTATATTAAGGAGAAAATAAAATCCTCCGTAGAAAAAGGCATCTACGGAGGATTATTTATTTTTTCTTTCTCAAGTCTCTTCCTTCAAATCGGCAAATTGCCTCTATCCACTCTTCGGTCAGTGGCTTGGATTGATGTTTCTCCAAGTCGAATGTCACCATGACCGAGCGACAAATACATTTCACTTCCATTGTTTCGGTATCGATAACCCGTTGCATCAGATGAAAACTTTTGGTTCCGATCTCACAGACGGCAGTTTGAACGGCAATGTGGTCGGATGAAAAAATCTGTGCCAGAAAGTCGGCTTCAATGTGTACTACTACAATACCATCTTTTTCCCAGTCAACACCCGGACAAACCGAGGCAAAGTATTCTGTTTTGCCGAGGTCGTAGAATGAAAAATAGACGGTGTTGTTGACGTGTCCGAACTTGTCTACGTCATTGAATCGTAGTTGTATAGGTAAACTGTGATGAAATTCGATTTCTTCCATTTGTTTTCTCTTAACCTTTGTTATTATTGGGCAAAATTAGTATTTTTGCACGTTATTCTCACAAGAAATAGATCAAGAAATGATAGAAGACATTAAAAAAGCTTGTCAAGTGATGAGCGAAGGCGGGGTGATTCTCTATCCCACCGATACGGTTTGGGGAATTGGCTGCGATGCTACCAATGAAGACGCTGTGCGCCGGGTGTATGAGATAAAACAACGTGCTGACAGCAAGGCGATGTTGGTATTGGTGGATTCGCCGGTGAAGGTCGAATTTTATGTGCAGGATGTCCCTTCGATTGCTTGGGATTTGATGGAAGTTGCCGATAAACCATTGACTATCATTTATTCCGGTGCTCGTAATTTAGCTTCAAATCTGCTTGCCGAAGACGGTAGCGTAGGCATCCGGGTGACGAACGAAGCATTCTCCCGTCGTTTGTGCCAGCAGTTTCGTAAGGCTATTGTTTCGACATCTGCCAATATCAGTGGACAGCCGGGAGCTGCCAATTTCAATGAAATCAGCGAAGAAATAAAATCGTCGGTAGACTACATTGTCAATTTCCGGCAGGATGATATGAGTCGTCCTAAACCATCGAGTATCATTAAACTGGATAAAGGTGGAGTGATTAAGATTATTCGCGAATAATGGAAAAAGAAAAGATAAGTTTATTACAGCGCTTTATTATTTGGCGCGAGAATAAGATTAAAGAAAAGCAGTTTATTCTCATTTTAAGTTTTCTGGTAGGTATTTTTACAGCTATTGCTGCATTGATCCTGAAGTTCTTCATTCATACGATACAGAACTTTCTCACAGATAATTTTAATACGACAGAGGCCAACTACCTTTATCTGGTCTATCCGGTAGTCGGTATTTTCCTTGCCGGATGGTTTGTGCGCAATATCGTAAAGGATGATATCAGTCATGGGGTTACGAAGATCCTTTATGCAATTTCACGTCGTCAAGGACGTATCAAACGCCATAATATCTGGTCGTCGACCATTGCCAGTGCCATTACCATCGGCTTCGGCGGATCGGTAGGAGCCGAGGCCCCTATTGTACTTACCGGATCGGCTATCGGATCGAATCTGGGAAGTATGTTCAAGATGGAACACCGTACGTTGATGTTGCTGGTGGGATGTGGTGCTGCCGGTGCCATTGGAGGTATTTTCAAAGCGCCGATAGCGGGATTGGTATTCACTTTGGAAGTATTGATGATTGATCTTACCATGTCATCCTTGTTGCCGTTGTTAATCTCGGCTGTTACGGCTGCTACTGTTTCGTATATTACAACCGGGCAAGAGGCTATGTTTAAATTTCATTTGGATCAGCCTTTTGAGTTGGAACGTATTCCTTATGTGATTCTCTTAGGTATCTTTTGCGGATTGGTATCACTCTATTTCACACGTGCCATGAGTTCTGTAGAAGGGGTATTTGGTAAACTGTCCAATCCGTATAAGAAGTTGGCATTGGGTGGTGTGATGTTGAGTGTACTCATCTTTCTTTTTCCGCCTCTTTACGGTGAAGGTTACGATACGATTGAATTATTGCTGAACGGTACGAGTAATGCCGATTGGGATACGGTATTGAATAACTCCTTGTTCTATGGATATGGCAATCTGCTGTTGGTTTATCTGGTATTGATTATCCTGTTGAAGGTATTTGCATCGAGTGCGACTAACGGTGGAGGCGGATGCGGTGGTATTTTTGCTCCTTCGTTGTATTTGGGATGTATTGCCGGTTTTGTTTTCTCCCACTTTAGCAATGATTTTGATTTTACTTCCACTTTACCGGAAAAGAACTTTGCTCTAATGGGAATGGCAGGAGTCATGAGTGGGGTCATGCATGCCCCGTTGACCGGTGTGTTTCTGATTGCTGAACTGACCGGTGGATATGACCTTTTTCTGCCTTTGATGATTGTTTCGGTCAGTTCTTATCTGACAATCATTGTGTTCGAACCCCACAGTATTTATTCCATGCGTCTGGCCAAGAAAGGACAGTTGCTGACCCATCATAAGGATAAGGCTGTACTGACATTGATGAAAGTGGAAAATGTAGTCGAAACAGACTTTGTCTGTGTACGTCCAGAAATGGATTTGGGTGAATTGGTAAAGGCTATTTCGACCTCCCATCGTAATATGTTTCCTGTGACAGACAAGGATGGAATTCTATTAGGCGTCGTGCTGCTGGATGATATCCGGAACATCATGTTCCGTCAGGAACTTTATCATCGTTTTACCGTTAGTAAATTGATGACTTCCGTTCCTGCCCGTTTGTATGATACCGACAGTATGGAACAGGTGATGCAGACGTTTGACGATACAAAAGCGTGGAACTTGCCGGTAGTCAACGAAGAAGGAAAGTATCTGGGATTTGTTTCAAAATCTAAAATATTTAATTCGTATCGCCAGGTATTGGTGCATTTCTCGGAAGATTGACGGGTTACAATTTCCGGAAACTTATAACTCATAGCTTTTTAAATATGAAAAAAGAAGATTTAAGAATCGTATATATGGGGACTCCTGATTTTGCAGTGGAGGCCCTGCGCTGTCTGGTGGAAGGCGGCTATAATGTAGTCGGGGTGATTACAATGCCTGATAAACCTGCCGGTCGTGGACACAAAATCCAATATTCTCCGGTAAAGCAATATGCGCTGGATCATCAGTTGCCTTTATTACAGCCGGAGAAACTGAAAGATGCAGAATTTGTTCAGGCACTTCGCGAATGGAAGGCCGATCTGCAGATTGTTGTGGCTTTTCGGATGTTGCCGGAAGTGGTATGGAACATGCCTTGTTTTGGAACTTTCAATCTTCATGCTTCTTTGCTTCCGCAGTACCGTGGGGCAGCTCCTATCAATTGGGCGGTTATCAATGGAGATACGGAGACGGGGATTACTACTTTTTTCCTGAAACATGAAATCGATACAGGTGAGGTGATCCAGCAGGTGCGCGTTCCTATTGCTGATACGGACAATGTGGAAGTGGTGCATGACAAATTGATGCAGTTGGGCGGACGGCTGGTGATAGAAACGGTAGATGCTATTCTGGAGGGAAATGTAAAGGCAATTCCCCAGGAAGAAATGGCAGTGGTCGGCGAGCTTCGTCCGGCTCCGAAAATCTTCAAAGAAACCTGTAGGATTAATTGGAATCAACCGGTGAAACGGGTTTATGATTTTATCCGCGGGCTTTCTCCTTATCCTGCTGCGTGGAGTGAATTACTTAATCCGGAAGGTGAAGCGGTTGTAGTGAAAATCTTTGAGAGTGAGAAAGAAGAGAAAGTACATGCACTGACTCCGGGGAGCATTATTACAGATGGAAAGCACTTCCTGAAAGTAGCCGTGTCGGATGGGTTTGTAAATATCCTTTCTTTACAGTTACCGGGTAAAAAGAGGCTGAAGACAGATGAACTTTTGCGTGGGTTTCATCTGACTGAGGCATTTAGGATGAAGGCGGAATAATTGGCGGTGAGGCTCTCTATCTTATGCTTTGATAGTGTAAAGGCAACGTACTGGAAAGCAGAGTCTGTCACTTGCAATTGTGGAATTGGAATAGAAGGAAAGAATTTCTGCCAAATAAACTGTTATAGAAGAGGGAGCTCTGATGTTTTTTTGTTAATTTTGTGCTATTATTAAAATATTGATGAATATGAAACCTATTATATCCCCTTCTATCCTTTCGGCAGATTTTGCATATCTGGCAAAGGATCTTGAGATGATTAACCGTAGTGAAGCCGACTGGGTGCACATTGACATTATGGACGGAGTATTTGTTCCGAATATATCCTTTGGCTTTCCGGTGCTGAAGTATGTTGCTAAGTTGACTCAGAAACCGTTGGATGTACATTTAATGATAGTCAATCCTGAGAAGTTTATTCCTGAAGTAAAGGCATTGGGGGCGCATATTATGAATGTACATTACGAAGCATGTCCACACCTTCATCGGGTGGTGCAACAAATCCGTGAGGCCGGTATGCAGCCTGCTGTTACCATAAATCCGGCCACTCCGGTAGCTTTGTTGCTGGACATTATCCGGGATGTATACATGGTGTTGATCATGAGTGTGAATCCCGGTTTCGGAGGACAAAAGTTTATTGAGCACTCGGTAGAGAAAGTACGTGAACTTCGTGAACTGATTGAGCGTACCGGATCGAAAGCGCTGATCGAGGTAGATGGTGGAGTGAATCTGGAAACAGGTGCCCGTCTGGTGGCTGCCGGGGCGGATGCGTTGGTAGCAGGAAATGCCATTTTTGCTGCTGAGAATCCGGAAGAGACGATTCATGCCATGAAAGGGCTGTAAGGCCGGCTTGTGAGCTTCCGGTATTTACATCGATATCCATTTTTACGCCTGCTATTACCTCTGATAGCAGGCTTTCTTGTTGGTAATTATTTGTTTTTCAAGGAGGTGTATGTTCCGGATACCGTGTTGGTGGGAGTTTCTGCCGGATTATTTTTTCTGCTGCTGGCAGTCTATTTTTCACGTCGCTATTCGTTTCGGTGGATATTCGGCAGTGTTGCCTATCTACTTGTTTTTGGGGCCGGAACCGGCGGCATGAATCAGGTTTTACAACAAACTGTATATGCTTTCCAAAAACAAGAATGCGTTTATCGGGCTATCCTGACTGATCGGCCCGACGAGAAGGAACATACTTTTCTCTGTCCGGCATTTCTGACAGAAAAACAAGGCTCAGTGGGAGTCGTACCGGTGAATCGGAAAGTATTGCTTTACATTTCGAAAGATTCACTCGCCGGAAGTTTACATAATGGGGACGAGTTAGTATTGATGGCGCGCGTATCTCCACCTTCCAATAATGGTAATCCCGATGAATTTGATTATGCCCGTTATTTACGTTACAGAGGGATTGGAGGAGTTGCTTTTGTTGCAGAGGGAAAATGGCAGATAATCGGACACAGGATGTCCCGTTCCTTTCGGCAGATTGCATTGGACTGCCGGGACCGGATTCTGGATAAATATCGTGCTTTGAAGTTCGAACCGGATGAGTTTGCCGTACTTGCCGCGCTTACTGTTGGCTACAAAGAGGAATTAGGTGAAGATATTAGGGAGACTTATTCCGTGTCAGGGGCCAGTCATGTACTGGCACTTTCCGGACTTCATATCGGATTTTTATATATGCTGCTTCTTTTACTTCTGAAGTGGTTGCCGGGGAATGTTTGGGGGGTGAGGCTGTTTCGTGCGATAGTGATAATTACTGCATTGTGGGGATTTGCTTTCATTACAGGGCTGTCCCCTTCTGTGGTTCGTTCGGTTATTATGTTTTCATTGTTGGCTTTGTCGGTCTTATCCGGGCGTACGGGTATTTCACTTAATACGCTTGCGCTGACTGCATTTATTATGTTGGCGGTTCATCCTTTCTGGCTGTTTGATGTTGGATTTCAACTCTCTTTTTCGGCTGTTACTGCCATTCTACTGATATATCCCCGGTTGTTCAGGTTGCTTCCGATTGGTAATGGAGTATTAAAAAAAGTCTGGGCATTAATGTGTGTTTCGCTTGCTGCGCAGATAGGTACAGCCCCTTTGGTATTGTTGTATTTTTCCAGATTTTCCACCCATTTCTTATTGACTAATCTGTTGGTAATTCCACTTGTGTCGGTGATTATGTATTCAGCGGTTATTCTGCTGGTGGTCAGCCCTTTTTCTCAGCTTTATACCTGGTGTGCTGTGGCGGTGAAGTTTCTTATCGATTTACTGAATGCTGCGGTTCGTTGGGTAGAGCATCTACCGTTGGCATCTATCGATAATGTTTGGATTTATCCGGCGGAAGTTCTTGCCTTTTATCTGGCTTTGTTGGCCTGTATGCGTCATATGATGGTTCGTAGTGCGAAAAGTTTGTACCTTGTAGGTGTTTGCCTGTTGGTTACAGGTAGTCTTCATTGGGCATGGAGGATGGCTGACCGACCGGTGCAGAGCATTGTTTTCTATAATGTCCGGGGATGTCCGGTTGTACATTGCATTGAGTCTCAAGGTAAATCCTGGCTTGCCTATGCAGATAGCATTCCGGATGAAAGACGGCTTTCGCGTGCGGTAACCGGCTATTGGAATCGGTTACACCTGAATACCCCGATACCCATAACAAAAGACTATCGCTCTTCCGGCTTCTGGATGCAGGACCACCTGCTTCTGTTCGGTAATAAACGTATTTGTATGGTCAGTGATAACCGTTGGCGGAACAAAACTGTCGCTGAACCGTTAAACATAGATTATTTGTATTTGTGTAAGGGCTATACAGGACGATTGGAGTCATTGGCCCAACTGTTTCATTGCCGGGAGGTTATTCTGGATTCTTCCCTGTCCGCTTATTATAAGGGAGTGTTCAGTGAAGAATGCCGTCGGTTGGGATTGCATTTTATCTCCCTTTCCGACGAAGGTTCTGTGAGGTTTTTGCTCTAAGTACAAAGATTTATCGTATTTTTGCCAACTCATATTTATACAAACAAGTTATGCTGACTAAAGTAATTGCTCAAACCCATATTGATCATTTTACTAAATGGTTTGAACGGGCCGACAAAATAGTAATCGTATCCCATGTGTCGCCTGACGGAGATGCCATTGGCTCATCGTTGGGATTGTATCATTTTCTGGATTCTCAAGATAAAATTGTAAATGTAATTGTCCCTAATGCTTTCCCCGATTTCCTGAGATGGATGCCGGGTAGCAAGGATATTTTGCTGTATGACCGTTATAAAGAGTTTGCCGATAAGTTGATTATGGAAGCAGACGTTATCTGCTGTCTTGATTTTAATGCATTGAAGCGCATTGACGAGATGGCTGATATAGTAGCTTCCTCACCGGGACGTAAAATAATGATAGATCATCATCTTCATCCCGAAGACTTTTGTCGGATCACTGTTTCACATCCTGAAATTTCTTCTACTTCCGAATTGGTGTTTCGCCTGATTTGCCGGATGGGATATTTCAGTGACATTTCCAAAGAGGGGGCTGAATGTATTTATACCGGTATGATGACAGATACCGGAGGATTCACTTATAACTCTAATAATCGTGAGATTTATTTCATTATCAGCGAACTGCTTTCAAAAGGAATCGATAAAGATGATATCTACCGGAAAGTCTACAATACTTATTCCGAAAGCCGTTTGCGTTTGATGGGATATGTATTATCGAATATGCGGGTGTATAAAGATTACAATTCTGCGCTTATATCGCTGACCAAAGATGAACAGGGAAAATTTGATTATATCAAAGGCGATAGCGAAGGGTTTGTAAACATCCCGCTTTCGATTAAGAATGTCTGTTTCTCTTGTTTCCTCCGTGAGGATACGGAAAAGAAAATGATTAAGATTTCACTTCGTTCCGTAGGTAAGTTTCCTTGCAACCAGTTAGCTGCCGAGTTTTTCAATGGTGGTGGGCATCTCAATGCGTCAGGCGGAGAGTTTTACGGTACGATGGAAGAGGCTGTGAAAGTGTTTGAACAGGCATTGGAGAAATATAAGCCGCTTCTGAAACAATGAGGTCGCGGGTTGTCGGTTACAATTTATGAATAAGGAATGACAAGTGTATAACTTCTTGTTACTTTTGACTTATAGCCCATGGCTCCTTGCTCTTCCGTTAAAAGTTGAAAGTCAAAGGTTAAAAGACTTGAACTTTCTGCTTTTAAATCTAAAGATTCGACTAATTTAAAATACATTTGTACGGAATATACATAAGATACAGAAATGAAAAAACTTCTATTGTTATTTTTTTCCTTGTTAGCCTTCGGATATATGTTCCAGGCTTGCGACAATTCGAAGACTTATGCAGAAATGCTGGATGAAGAGAAAGATGCGGTAAACGCTTTTATTAAAAAGCACGATATCCGTACTATTTCTGAGAGTGACTTTGAAGCAAACGGATATAAGACGGATACGACCAAGAATGAATATGTAGCTTTCTCAAACGGAGTCTATATGCAGATTGTGGATAAAGGTATTGTTACCGATAAACCGGAGAACGATTCTATCAAAAATAATAATATTGTAGCCGTACGCTTCGTGGAGCATGATATTAAGGCCAATGATACTACTTGCTTCAATGTGGTGCTTCCCGGTTTTGAAAACTATCCGAACTACTATACTTATCCGGATGTATTCCGTTACGTAGATAATGGAACTTCGGTGGCCGGTGTATTCACAGAAGGTTCGATGTATGCCAAATATGGTACGACAGACGTTCCTCCCGGATGGCTGCTTGCTTTAAAGTATGTTACCAATTATGCCCATGTGAGAATGATTGTACCTTCGAAGATGGGACATCAGAGTGCAAACCAATATGTAAACCCCTATTTCTACGATATTCGTAAATTTCAGAAAGCATTGAACTAAAACTACTAAATAACCAATTTTCTAAAACAACAACCTATGACTCTAATCAAATCTATCTCTGGTATCCGTGGAACCATTGGCGGAGGCGCAGGCGAAGGACTGAATCCGCTTGACATTGTAAAATTCACGTCGGCTTATGCCACTTTGATTCGCAAGACATGCAAATCGAACAGTAACAAGATAGTAGTGGGCCGCGATGCCCGCATCTCGGGTGAGATGGTGAAGAACGTTGTAGTCGGTACCTTGATGGGTATGGGCTGGGACGTGGTTGATATCGACCTTGCTTCTACCCCGACAACAGAATTAGCTGTGACAATGGAAGGGGCTTGCGGAGGGATCATCCTGACTGCATCACATAATCCCAAGCAGTGGAATGCACTGAAATTACTGAACGAACACGGAGAATTTCTGAATGCAGCCGAAGGACAAGAAGTGCTTCGCATTGCTGCGGCCGAAGAATTCGATTATGCAGATGTTGATCATCTGGGTTCTTATCGCAAAGATCTTACTTATAACAAAAAACATATCGACAGTGTATTGGCGCTTGACTTGGTAGATGTAGAAGCTATCAAGAAAGCTAACTTCACTGTAGCCATCGATTGCGTAAACTCCGTAGGGGGTATTATTCTGCCTGAACTGTTGGAACGTCTGGGAGTGAAACACGTAGAAAAACTCTATTGCGAACCGACCGGTAATTTTGCCCACAATCCCGAACCTCTGGAAAAGAATCTGGGTGATATCATGAACCTGATGAAGGGGGGAAAAGCAGATGTCGCATTTGTTGTTGACCCTGACGTAGACCGTCTGGCCATGATCTGCGAGAACGGTGTGATGTATGGTGAAGAATATACATTGGTCACAGTGGCCGACTATGTACTGAAACATACTCCGGGTAATACGGTATCTAATTTGAGCTCTACACGTGCTTTGCGCGATGTGACACGTAAATATGGTATGGAGTACAATGCTTCTGCAGTAGGTGAAGTGAATGTAGTGACCAAGATGAAGGCAACCAATGCGGTGATCGGAGGTGAAGGTAATGGTGGAGTGATTTATCCTGCCAGCCATTACGGACGTGACGCTTTGGTAGGTATCGCGTTATTCCTTAGCCATTTGGCTCATGAAGGCAAGAAGGTGAGCGAGTTGCGTGCAACTTATCCTCCTTATTTCATTGCTAAGAATCGTGTAGATCTGACTCCGGAAATAGATGTAGATGCTATCCTTGCTAAGGTAAAGGAAATCTATAAGAACGAAGAAATCAATGATATCGACGGTGTGAAGATTGACTTTGCAGACAAGTGGGTACACTTGCGTAAGAGCAATACCGAAGCCATTATCCGTGTATACAGTGAAGCATCGACTATGGAGGCTGCTGAGGAAATAGGACAGAAGATTATGGATGTAATCAATGAATTGGCTAAGTAAAGATTCTAAAAAATAATAAAAGGGCTGCATTGACAACGATGCAGCCTTTTTTATGAGTTATAATGGAGTAATCTTTTAAAAATCATAAGATTGTCCATCTTTTAAGAAATAAAGTCTATTTTTTGTAAATGATATTTCTTGTTCCTTTGTACCTTCAATTAACCCTCTTATATCGTATATCATGAAATTGAGACTTTCTTTGTTTACTATAGTGGTTGGTCTATTTTTCTTGTTTTCTGCTACGTCGGCTACCGCTGCACCTTTTACCTCTTCTTCGTATCCTGCTTATACTATCCCTGTGGAACAGGAAGGAGTTCGACAGCCTGTGATACTGCTAAATGGAACCTGGCAATTTAAATATTCACCCCAAAGCAAATGGACTACAATTAAAGTTCCCGGTGAGGCAGCTATGCAAGGATATGCCATAGAACACGACAAGCCTTTTTTCTACCGGAAATCGTTTACTATTCCTGCCGATTATGCCGGAAAACGTATTATTCTCCGTTTTGACGGAGTTTACAGCCATGCCAAATTAAGTGTCAATGGGCAGTTGGTGCGCGAACATCACGGTGGCTTTACTCGTTGGGAAACCGATATAACAGCACAGGCCCGTCCAGGGAAGAAAAATGAAATACAGTTGGAAGTGACCGACCGGCTGGATGAAATCTCTTATGCTTCGGGATATGCACATCACCCTGTTGGAGGGATTCTTCGGGATGTGACTTTGTTCACGTTACCTGTTACCCATCTTTACGATATTAGTGTAGAGACTCATTTGGACTCATTGTACCGAGATGCTGTCCTTCGTTTTGCCTGTACATCTGCCGGAAATGAACCTGCTGAGGTCCGGTTGCAGCTGACAGCTCCTGACGGAAAACCTGTACAACTTCCTCAGGATTGTTTTCCGTTGAAGGCAGGAGCAGAAGAACAGGTCTGGTCGCTGCCTGTTTCACGTCCGTTGAAGTGGGATGCTGAACATCCGAATTTATATACCCTGACTGTTGTACTTCTGCAGGATCGGAAAGAAATCAGCCGTTTTATCCGTAAAGTGGGATTTCGTGAAGTTAAAATAGCAGGTAATCGTATGTTGGTGAACGGACAGCCTGTGAAATTGCGCGGAGCCTGCCGGCATGATATTCATCCCACTCTGGGACGAACCACTACCGCTGAATTGGACAGCCTTGATGTACTTCTGTTCAAAGAAGCGAACATGAACTTTGTACGTACGTCGCACTATCCTCCTTCTGAAAGATTCCTGGAATACTGTGACCGTTATGGGGTGTATGTCGAGAGTGAGACTGCTGTCTGTTTTGTAGATACTTATCGGCAGAAAAATTATGCTCCCGGTAAAACGCAAAGCAATCCCGAATATACTGACCGTTATCTGGGACAGTGTCAGGAGATGGTGAAGAGTTTCCGCTCTCATCCGTCTATTTTGTTTTGGAGTATCGGTAATGAGAGTGTGTATGGTACTAACTTTCAGCTTTGTTGGGACTGGGTGAAGGCAACAGACACGACTCGTCCCGTTATTTTCAGTTATCCGGGATCGGTAGACACAAAGGAGAAAATTTATGATATACTCAGTATGCACTATCAGGATGTGAACGGTAACCTTTCGCAATGGGGAATGAATACCCGCCACTTTCAGGGACATGGGATTCCTGCTCTTTTTGACGAATGGGCACATCCGGCCTGTTATACTTATTCTACTTTGCAGACTGACCCGAATATCCGTGAGTTCTGGGGAAAATCACTTGACATGATGTGGAGTGGACTGTTTGATGCGCCTGGAGGATTGGGAGGAGCTATTTGGGGATATGTAGATGAAACTTTTGCTTTGCCTGTGCCCAAGGCCGGTATTTCGTTCTGGAAAGAGTTTGCCCACACAGCCAAGCCCGAAGGCTATCAAGGTAATTGTGTAGGTTATGGTGAGTGGGGAATCGTAGATGTATGGAGACGTCAGAAACCGGAATTTTGGGCTACGAAGAAAGCGTATTCGCCGGTGCGTCTGTTAGTTGATGATATTCGTAACTTCACTTCCGGACAGCGTTTGGTGCTTCCGGTTTATAATCGCTTTGATCATACGAGCCTGAACGAACTTCAGATGAGTTATACTTATCGGGGGGTGAAGAAGAATTTTGCACTTCCGGCCATTCCGCCCCATCAGAAAGGGAGCATAGTGATCCCCGCTGACCGGTGGGAAGAAGGTGAGCATCTGTTGATTGAATTTTGGACGGCCGATGGAAGCCTGATCGACACTTACCGTCCGATACTCGGAACGGAGAAGATTGTTTTTCCACCTGTGCTTGACGGAAATAAGCTATCGGTGGAAGAAACCGGTGATTGGGTGATCATTCGTGGGGAAGGTTTTGAAATACCGTTCAGTAAAGAGACAGGGTTGATTACACAAGCCAAAGCCGGCGACCGGGTACTGATAGAAAAAGGACCTTTCCTGAACTTGTATATTAACCTGAATCATTTGACAGGAGCGGAAGTACGCAAAGCAGCTACGCGGTTTATGATTTTGGAAGAGGACTGGAAGAAAAGTGCATTCAGTTACCGGCAGGAAACAAACGGAGATGTATATATCGACCTTGCCGGAAATTATAAGGAGGTAACTGTTGATTTTTCGATAAAAATAACTCCCGATGGACAGTTGGAGGTGGATTACCTGACAGATGGAGCTCCCAACGGATTTCTGCGTGAAACAGGTTTGTCTTTCCATCTGGCAGATGCCATACAGCAGTTGGACTGGAAACGTAAAGGGTATTGGAACTATTATCCGGAAAAAGCTTTTGCTGGAAATGAAGGAAAGACTGCTTTATACATTTCGAAGCAGGCTGCTTACGGTAAAGAACCCCTTCAACCTTGGGGAGACGATACACACAACTATTATTATTGGGCAGATGCAGGAGCCAATTGCCGCTACCCGTTGACTCAAACCGCTAAGGGGATGAAAGAAAACATCTATTATTATACTCTTTCGACAGCTTCCCCTTCTATCCATCAGCTTTCGGTTTTGTCTACAGATGCTTCGGTGGCATGCCGGATCAATAAACAACCGGATGACCAACTGATCCTGTATGTCAACAATTGCTGGGATTATCCCGAAATAGCATGGGGGAATTTTTGCAAAACCCTTGAAGCGCTGCCTTGCTTCGGAAAAATAAAGATGAGGCTTAAATAATAATAATTCAATAAAACCCAAGAACAATACAATAATAACATGAAAAAACTGATTTTACTTCTCGTACTGATTTTTTCGTTGCCTGTCGCGGCGCAGAACTTTACGATCGGGAAGAATACCTTTCTTTTAAATGGCAAGCCTTTCACCGTAAAGGCTGCCGAGTTGCATTATACCCGTATTCCGGCACCTTACTGGGAACATCGCATCGAGATGTGTAAGGCATTGGGCATGAATACCATTTGTCTTTATGTGTTTTGGAACATTCACGAGCAGACTGAGGGTAAATTTGACTTTACCGGACAAAATGATATAGCAGCTTTCTGCCGTTTGGCACAGAAGCACGGAATGTACGTTATTGTCCGTCCAGGTCCTTATGTCTGCGCCGAATGGGAAATGGGCGGACTTCCCTGGTGGCTATTGAAGAAGAAAGATATCGTTCTCCGTACACTCGATCCTTACTTCATGGAACGTACAGCTATTTTTATGAAGGAAGTTGGCAAGCAGCTCGCACCTTTGCAAATTACCCGGGGAGGGAATATCATTATGGTACAGGTAGAAAATGAATACGGTGCCTATGCTGTTGATAAACCTTATGTCTCGGCGATTCGTGACATCGTGAAAAGTGCCGGGTTTACTGAGGTTCCCCTTTTCCAATGTGATTGGAGCAGTACTTTCGACCGGAATGGTCTGGACGATCTGCTTTGGACTATCAACTTTGGTACGGGAGCCAACATTGAGCAACAATTTAAACGTCTTAAGGAGGCTCGTCCGGACACACCGTTGATGTGCAGCGAGTTTTGGAGTGGGTGGTTTGATCATTGGGGGCGCAAACACGAGACTCGTCCCGCCAAGAGTATGGTACAGGGCATAAAGGATATGCTCGACCGCAATATCTCTTTCAGTCTTTATATGACACATGGGGGTACTACTTTCGGCCATTGGGGAGGTGCCAACAACCCTGCTTATTCTGCTATGTGCAGTTCGTATGATTATGACGCTCCCATCAGTGAACCGGGATGGGCTACAGATAAATATTTCCAACTGCGTGATCTGCTGGAAAACTATCTGCCTGCAGGTGAAAAGTTACCGGCTGTTCCCGTAGCTTTTCCGGTCATAGAGATACCTGAGGTGAAGTTTACGCGGGTGGCTCCCCTCTTTGCCAATCTGCCGGAAGCGAAACAGAGCACGGATATACAACCGATGGAAGCTTTCGATCAGGGATGGGGAACTATTTTGTATCGGACTGTTTTACAGCAGCCTGTAGATGCCGGTACGACGATGAAGATTACAGAAGTACACGATTGGGCACAGGTTTTTGCGGATGGTAAACTATTGGCTCGCCTCGATCGCCGTCGTGGTGAATTCACTTTGCAGCTGCCGGCTTTGAAGAAAGGGACCTGCATCGATATTCTGGTAGAAGCTATGGGGCGTGTCAACTTCGATGAATCTATCCATGACCGTAAAGGTATCACTGAGAAAGTAGAACTTGTCTGTGATAAGCAAACCACGGAGTTGAAGAACTGGACAGTTTACAATTTCCCGGTCGATTACTCATTTGTGCAAGACAAAAAATATAAAAGTGGAACGGCCCAGACAATGCCTGCTTATTATAAGGCCACTTTCCATTTGGATAAAGCCGGCGATACGTTCCTTGACATGAGTACCTGGGGTAAAGGTATGGTATGGGTCAATGGTATTGCTATCGGACGTTTTTGGGAGATCGGTCCGCAACAAACACTTTTTATGCCCGGTTGTTGGCTGAAAGAGGGAGAAAATGAAATAATTGTCCTCGATCTGAAGGGACCTGAGAAAGCCTCTGTTCGCGGTCTGAAGAAACCCATACTGGATTGGTTGCGTAATGAAGGTGCTTCTACCCATCGAAAGAAAGGTGAACAACTGAATCTGAAGCAGGAAATTCCTGTTGCTACAGGTACGTTTACTCCGGGTAACGGATGGCAGGAGATCCGTTTGGATCGTCAGTATACCGGACGCTTCTTCTGCCTCGAAGCTCTTTCGGCCCAAGACGGAAAGAAGATTGCAGCCATTGCCGAACTCGATGTGTTGGGAGCAGACGGCAAACCGATTTCGCGTGAAAAGTGGCGGATACGTTATGCCAATAGCGAAGAGACGCGTAGTGGCAACTGTACGGGAGATAAAGTGTTCGATCTTCAGGAATCTACTTATTGGATGACTGTTGCCCGTGATGCTTATCCGCATCAGTTGGTTATTGATTTGGGAGGTGACTATACTGTAACCGGTTTCCGCTATCTGCCCCGTGCGGAAAAAGGATACCCTGGTATGATAAAGGATTATCGGGTGTATGTCAAAGGGGAAGAGTTTCAATACTGAAACAGGAATCTCCACTGAAGATTAGGTAGATAGATTGTGAATGTTATAAGATCCAATTATAACATTCACAATTTATTACTCTATGCTGTCTGATTTCAAAATTACAGAGATGTTTTCTTGAACATATCTTTTTCGGTTCATAGAAAAATATTCGGGGGAAAAATGGTAACATAATAAATGTTTTGTATCTTTGACCAAAACATAACTTTAAAACATGATGAACACAAAATCTTTTTTCATGGTTGCCATTAGCGTATTTGTTTTGGCATCTTGTAATTTAAATCAAGTCAACCAAACGGGTCTATTAACCGCTTCCGTTCGTGAAGCACTTCATTCGCCGGCAACTTTGTCTATTGCTGATGAGATAGAGTCAGTCGAATATATCCCTTTAGAAATGACCAGTGACAATGCTTCATTGATAGACGGTGTAGTCGATTTTGCCATCACAAGCAAATATATTTATGTATTGGTGGGCAAGGAAGCTCGTATCGTACTGTTCGATCGCCAAGGACACTTCTTGCGTACATTTCTTCGCCAAGGTCAAGGTCCCGATGACTTTAATGGTATGATAGGTTTTATACAGGCTGATGAGACTGATAACCGTTTCTACGTCATCGGCAATAAGGTTGGCGTATATACATTGGAAGGCACGTTTGTGGAAGACCTACCTATAAATTCTCCCATCATCTATGCTCATCACCTCGGTAGTAAGCGCATTGGCGCCATCGCCATGCCTCTTATGCCTTTCCAGGGTGGCAGTTTTGGTATTGGTATATTTCAAGAGGATGGCGAGGCGATAATCACCAAGAATGATTTCTATTCGCCGTTGGTGCCTCGAGAAGATTCAGGCTTTACATTTGGAGTAATGGGTTCACCTTCAGGTGGAAAGCAGTCTTCAGTCTTGTTTAAAACAGCCAGTAACGATACTGTTTTTCGTTTGTCGGCAGACACCATACAGCCTGTTTTAGTGGCCGGATTAGGCAATTCGGATGAAGAGGTTATTCGTGGACTCAATATTCGAGATATTAAAAGGTTTCCTGCTGATGGCGATATTTTTGTAAGCGATATTTTTGAGACACCTCGTCGTTTTTATTTGCGCATGATGTTGAACAAGAAGTATTATGTGGCTTCGGTGGATAAACACAGTGGAGAAACAGTTGTGGAACAGTGTGATATTCCTGAGACAAGTGCTTTCAACTTAGCTGATATCAATATGCAGTTAGGCATGGTAGGTAGTAAGGGGTATAACCAGTTTCCGGTATGGGGGCGTTCTTTAGGAAATAATCTGGTGCAGGTTGTGACACCTTACGAGATAGAGACGTTTGAAGAACATACAAAAATTACTATACCACAAGAATTGCAAAAGAGAAACACGAATGAAAACCCGATTTTTATCATATATAAGATAAAATAATATTCTTAATATATCGGACTCCTTGGATAAATTCCCTGTTGTTTCAGGTTATGGTTTGATTGCACTTTTGCATCTGTAACATTGCAATAACCTTTTTTCTGAGCTAATACTATTAGGGTATTGGGGATAGCCTATTTATCTATCTGTTCTAAAATACCATTGATATATGCGATAACTACCCCATAGTTAGTCATCGGGACACCTTGCGTTTTAGCTTTGGCTATCCGGTTCAGAACATGTTTGCGGTTGAACATACATGCTCCACAATGGATAATCAGGTCGTAACAATTCAGGTCCTTAGGGAAATCATTTCCGGAAACAATATCGATATGCAGTTGCTCTCCGATCCGTTTGCGCAACATTCGCGGAAGTTTCACTCTGCCGATGTCTTCGGACAGGGGAGCATGGGTACAGGCTTCGGCTATCAGGACACGGGAGCTTTCCGTCAGTTGGTCTATGATATACGCTCCTTCGGTATAGTAGTCAATGTCTCCCTTGTACCGGGCGAATAATACCGAAAAGGAGGTCAGCCGGCTTTGTGGCGGCTTTTTCTCGTATACGGTCCTAAAGATTTGTGAATCGGTGATGATCAGTGCAGGAGGGGCTGACAAAACATTCAGGGCACTGTCTAACTGGTCGGTAGTGCAACTCAGGGTGATGCACTTCTTGTCGAGCAATTCGCGTAGCGTCTGTACCTGTGGCAGGATGAGCCGTCCTTTGGGAGCTTGAATATCTTGTGGCATGACGAGTAGAACTACATCGCCTTTGTTAACCAGATCGCCCATAATATCCGGCTGTCCGCCGAGTTCCGGTAGTTTTTGGAGGATGGACCTGCAGATAGAGTCCATGCCTGTTTTCTCTTTGGCGCTGACAATCAGAGGACGTTCTCCTGTCTGCCGTTCCAGTTCGTTGGCTGTTTCTTCCGGGTTTTCTGACAGATCGGCTTTGTTCAGTATCAGTAGATAGGGGATGCCTTTTTCTTTCAGCAGTTCTATCCATCGCTTCTCTTCGGATAACTCCGTATCACAACAAACCATCAGTGCAATGTCGGTTTTGTCCACTGCTTGCACAGTCCGTTCGATACGCAGGGACCCCAGTTCACCGTTGTCATCGAATCCGGCCGTGTCGATGAATACACACGGGCCGATGCCGTGTATCTCCATCGGTTGGTATACAGGGTCGGTAGTGGTACCGGCGATATTCGATACCAAAGCAGCATTTTGATTGGTCAGTGCATTGATCAATGACGACTTGCCACTGTTTCGCTTACCAAACAGGGCAATATGCAGGCGGTTGGAGAGCGGAGTTGTTTTCAAAATCTGAAATCCCTTTCTCCCGCTGCTATTTGCTTCAGGTTTTCCAAGGCCCTTTCCCGGATTTTGGGATTGGGGATGTGTTGCATTTCTTGTTTTATCATGGCCGCTCCGCGGACTTTCGTTTCTTCCGAAGCATAATCTTCCAGATACTCCTGTAAGGTCATCAGCGCATTGGGTGAACAGCAATTGGCTATTTGCCCCGATTTGACAAGTGACATAAACCGGTCACCTGTGCGTCCCGCACGATAGCAGGCTGTACAGAAGCTGGGAATATATCCGAGTTTCAGAAGCCAGTTAACTACTTCGTCCAGTGTACGGGTATCGCTGACATCGAACTGCGCAGAATTTTCCTCCGGAGTTTCCGTTTCGGCATATCCACCTACGCTGGTCCGTGAGCCTCCGCTTATCTGTGAAATGCCCAGATCGAGTACTTTTTCACGGGTTTTTTGTGATTCGCGTGTAGAGATGATCATGCCGGTATAGGGGACGCTGATGCGAATGACCGCTACTATTTTCCGGAAGATTTCATCGGAAATAGCATTCTCGAAGTCTCCGGCATCGATGTCGTCTGCCGAACAGATACGTGGAACGCTGATGGTATGTGGTCCCACACCATAGACAGCTTCCAGGTGTTCGGCGTGCATCAGCAGGCCTACAAAATCGTAACGATATGTATTCAGTCCGAACAGGACTCCCATTCCCACATCGTCAATTCCCCCTTGCATGGCACGGTCCATGGCTTCGGTGTGGTAGGCATAGTTGCTTTTGGGGCCTGTGGGGTGCAACTGTTCATAGTTCTCTTTATGATATGTCTCCTGAAAGAGGATATAGGTGCCGATACCCGCCTCCTTCAGTTTGCGGTAATTTTTCACTGTTGTGGCGGCGATATTTACGTTCACCCGGCGGATAGCTCCGTTTTTATGATGAATGCTGTAGATGGTGCGGATAGATTCCAATATGTAGTCGATGGAGTTACGCACCGGGTCTTCGCCGGCTTCAAGTGCCAGACGTTTGTGTCCCATATCTTGCAGGGCAATCACTTCCCGGCGTATTTCTTCCTGAGTCAGTTTTTTGCGGGCGATAGTTTTGTTTTTGAGATGATACGGACAATATACACAACCGTTGACACAATAATTGGATAGGTAAAGCGGAGCAAACATTACGATGCGGTTGCCGTAGAATTTTTGTTTGATTTCTTTGGCAAGACGAAATATTTCTTCAGTCAGGTCCTCTTCAACACATTCCAGCAATATGGCAGCTTCCCGGTGGGTGAGTCCTTTGCAAGTGCGGGCTTTCTCTATCAGTTCCCGAATCAGTTTCCGGTCATTTCGGTGCGCACGGGCATACTCCAGAGTTTCAATTATTTCCTGATGGTCGATGAAGTCGGTGGCATCAGGTGAATCTACTTTATACATATCGTTTATTGATTAGTCGTTATAGTCTCCCCTGCTGTAGTCGATGTGGTATCCGACATCTGCCAGTTGCTTTTCCAGCAGGGCAAGTCCTTCGGCAGCTTCGGCACCGAAAGCTACTTTCTGGTCGTACAGGTCATATTTATTTCTCACAATAATGGGTGACAGATTGGGCATGACCACATTGGCTCCGGCAAGGATGCCACGTACTCTTCCATCCGGTGCCAAGCTTGCCAATGCCGTTGTCGAAGGGATCAGCGCCTGGGGGTGCATCAGCCTGAAGATGGAAAGCAGTAACAGGGTCAGTTCCACGCTGCCCGGCTTTTCGTCACAAAATGGAGTTCGCTGATGGGGAATGAAGGGGCCGATGCCAATCATTTCCGGATGAAAACTTTCAATAAAGCGGATATCTTCTATCAAGTATTCTACAGTTTGAAGAGGGCTGCCCACCATGATACCTGTTCCTGTCTGATAACCGATTCGTTTCAGCTCGTGGAGGCATTTGATACGCCTCTCGTTGGACATTTCGTAAGGGTGCAGACAATAGTAATGTCCCCTGTCGATTGTTTCGTGACGTAACAGGTAGCGGTTGGCTCCTTTCATGAAATAGCGTTCGTAGGCTTTCGATGGTTTCTCGCCGATGGATAATGTAATGGCACACTCCGGATAGCACCGGCGGATTTCCGCGATGATCTCCTCCATGTCGTAATCAGATCGTTTCGGATCTTCTCCTCCCTGAAGAACGAATGAGCGAAAGCCGAGCTTGTAGCCGTGTTCGCAGCAATCCAGAATCATTTCTTTGCTGAGGCGGTATCGGTCGGCTTGCCAATTATCTTTCCGGATACCACAGTATTTGCAATTGTTCCGGCAGTGATTACTTATTTCAATGAGTCCGCGTATGTAGACCCCTTTTCCAAAGTGTGCGTTTGCCACTTCGCGTGCCTGCAGGTTGATGTATGCCAGAGTTTCGTCATCATAATGCGATAGCAGGTGTGCAAACTCTTCGTTGGTGAGGGTGTGTTCCTCTTTTAATTTATCTATGAGTCTCTTCATATGATTCGCGGCGTTTTATCAGTTCCTGGTTCAACTGCCGGCGTCCGCCGACAGCGTCATTATGGGCGCTGGGGCCACTGATACATCCGCCTTCGCAAGCCATGACTTCGATGAATTGTCCTTGCGCTTTGCCTGTTTTGGCAGCAGCACGCAGTAAACCTATGTTTTTCTTATTCAGGTCTGAAACCTGGATGGCAGAGAATCTCTTTGCCTCTTCGCCCAGATATGCCTGAATCGCTCCCATCACGCCTCCGGCTTGTGCGAAGCCGTGTGCTTCGCGCACTGAAGTGTAGAGTACAGAGAACGGTTGTGTCTGTTCAAGCTGGATATCCAATCCTTCGAAGATGGAAGCCATTTCCTCAAAAGTGAGTATATAGTCTACACATTCGTCGCGACGGGCTTCTTTACGTTTGGCTACGCATGGGCCGATGAATACGATTTTTGCGTCCGGATGGCGTTCTTTGGCGATACGGGCGGCATAATACATCGGTGATCCGGTAGAAGAAACATAAGGCTTCATTCCCGGTATATGCTTGTTTACCAGTTCGATGTAGGATGGGCAGCAAGAGGTTGTCATGAATGGTTGTCCCTCTTTCAGCTTTTCTTTCAGTTCGGCAGCTTCGTGGCTTACGGTATCCATGGCTCCTTGAGCCACTTCGACCACATCGGCAAATCCCATTTGGCGGAGTGCACCGTATACTGCCTCGATCGATGTGTTGAATTGTCCGAGAATGGAAGGAGCGGGAATCGCAACCATTTTTTCACCGCGGCGGATACCTTCGAGCACATCAAAGGCTTGTGAGATTTCGAAGATAGCCCCGAAAGGACAAGCGTTGAGGCATTTGCCACAGTAGATGCATTTGTTTTCGTCAATGTGTTCGATACCGTTTTCGTCTTTGCTGATGGCTTTCACAGGGCAGGCTTCTTCGCAGGGTACCGGAATGAATACGATGGCGTGGTACGGGCAACTTTGATGGCATTTTCCACAACTGATACAGGCGTCATGGTCGATCTTTGCCTGTCCGTTTTTCCGGAAGCGGATAGCGTCTTTAGGACAGTTCATGTAGCAACTGCGAGCCACACAACCACGACAGAGGTTGGTTATCTCGTAATTGACCTGTACACAGGATGAACACGCCTCGTCGATGACACAGAGTATGTTTTCTTTTTGTTCGTTTTTACGCTCCAGGGCGTGACGGGCATACTCTGAAAGCGGAGTGAGTTCATCTGTTTCATCTGTCATGTCGAAGCCCAACAACGGGAACAGCTTGTATTTGTACACTGCACGCTCTTTGTGGATGCAGCAGCGTCCGAGCGGGCGTGAACGGCGTGGGCTCAGTTCAATGGGAAGTCTGTCAATTTCATTAGTCAGTTTGTTCTCTTTCCAGAGATTTACCAGTTTTGCCAGCAACTTGTGGCGTACAATCATTACGTTGTTGGTGAAAGCCATATTTGAGTATTTAGAATTAGGGTTACAAAGATACGGCTTGCAGGAGTATCCTGCAAGCTTGCATTAATATTTGTTTTTTATTCCTTAATTATTTAACACAGAACCACTCTTTAAACTCGGCTACACGTGCCTTGCTCACCAGAATCTTTTCCCCCGCAACCGGATGACGTAGATTGATGGAGAGGCGGCTGTTGAACCAGAGGTCTATATCTTTGATAGCTTCTCGTGAAAGCAGGTATTGTCGGTTTGCGCGGAAAAAGAGTGCCGGATCCAGACATTCCGTCAACTCATCAAGAGTCTGTGGAAAGGAGTATTCCGTATTATCTGTCAGGACAGCTTTCACCTGGCAGTCTTTGATATAGAACAACATGATCATATCGACCGAAACCGGGAGTAGTTTATCCCCTTTCACTGGAATCAGGAAATGGGTTTTATAGCTTTCTTGTTTTTTTAATGAACGTATCAGTTTCAACAGTTCGTCTGTTTCCAGGCCAGCGGGTCCGGATGTGTTGGAACTAAAGAGAGATAACTTTTCCAGTGCCTGTTCTACATCTTTTCGTCCGATGGGTTTCAGCAGATAATCGATACTGTTGACTTTGAAGGCCCGTAAAGCATATTCGTCGTAGGCAGTCGTGAAAATAATGGGACATGTGATGTGGATGTGTTCGAATATCTCAAATGCCGAACCGTCCGCCAGATGGATATCCATAAATATCAATTCAGGCATAGGGTGGCTGGCAAACCATTCGATGGTGCCGGCAATGCTGTCGAGTTCCGTCACCATTTCTATTTGCGGACAGACTTCGGTGAGGAGTGAAGTCAGATTCCGTATTGCTGCTTTTTCGTCTTCAATGATAATTGTTTTCATGGGTATTTCCGGATGAGGGGTATACGAACGGTAAAGTTACTATCTTCTGTGATTTGTATTTCCTGCCGGAACAAGAGATGGTAACGTTTGTCGAGGTTAGCCAGTCCGATGCCGGTACCGGTGGCTGCTGTCAGTTTAGGTTGGATAGGGTTACTTACAGAGAGGCTGCCCTCCGGATTGGTGACGATTGTGATGGTGAGCGGACGACGGTTACTGATTTCATTGTGTTTTACAGCGTTTTCAATCAACATCTGTATCGACATAGGTGGTAGAAAATAGTCTTCAAGGTTACATTCTATGTCAATTTCGAATTGCAGATTATCTTCAAAGCGCATTTTTAAAAGAAAGATGTAGGCCGATACAAAATCCATTTCTTCACGTAAGGTGACAGATTGAGATTCGTTGCCTTGCAATGTATAGCGTAATACGCGTGACAATTCTTGAATGTAATCTTGTGCCCGGTCCTGATTTTCACGGACGAGTGAACGCAGCGTGTTGAGCGAATTGAATAGCATATGTGGATTCAGCTGGTTTTTCAATACTTCGAACTGGTTGCGTATGTTCTCTGCCTGCAATTGTTCATTCTCAATGATTACTTGTTGTTGACGGCGGATCAGGTAGATGATGTAACAACTGCTGGTGACAAGGCATGACATGATAAAATCGCGTAATGGGTGCAGGTAGTGGTGTACCATGGCATCGATTGCGGGAATATCGAATGTTTTGTGCAGATAGACAAAACATTGTCCCAATAGGTTACTCAATATCCAGGTCAGTACAAAAGAGAGAACAATCTTTTGCCACGTGATTTTCATCGAGGTCTGATTGAAATGAAACAATCTTGTGTTGACAGCGAACAGGGCCAATAGTGAGAGGAAAGTGAAGATAATCTCGTTGGCTACATCTGCAAATTTCATGCCCGGGAAAAGGGTATGGCTCTCAAACCCGTCAAAGAGGGAGACGGATTCGGGGAAGTGGATAAGTACCGCCACAGCCATTGAAATGATAACCGTGGACAGAAGGTATTTATCGTTATATAGAGCTCTGATTCTTTTCATGGGAACAAAGATAAGATAATCTACCGGATTATTTCTGTATTCTTGCTGTTACATACATGCCGGGACGGAACTGTGGAGCGGTGCTGTCAATCCGGGCGTATACTTCGAGTGAACGACTCGTTTCATCTACTTTCTGCCCGATTGAGACCAAGGTAGCTTTAAATACTGTTTTGCCCATGCCGTTTACCCGGAATTGGACGGGGCTGCCTACCTTCATATCTGCCAGGTCTTTTTCATAAGTTGTCAGGCAGAGTAGGGGAGATGACTTGTCAATGACCTCACAAAGCGCTTCGCCGGGTTGAATGTATTTGCCTATATTCATGGTTACATCGCTGATATAGCCGCTTATAGGAGCTTTCACCTGCAACAGAGGCTGTATACCACTTTTCAATAATTCTTCAGGGGTAATACCTAATAAGGAAAGTTGTGCAGCTGTAGCTTCCAGTTTGCTTTTCATTGATAAGTAGTCTGCTTTGCTCTGTTGAAACTTTTTTTGCGAAGCGGCCTGTTGGCTGAGAGTGACTTTTGGCGTTCATATTCCGCTTGCAAATATTCTGTTTGGGCATGACTGTCAAGGTAGGTCTGTTGCAACATGATGAAGTCCGGATTCTCAAGGGTTGCCAGCAGGGTGCCTTTCTGCACCTGTTGTCCCGGTAAAAGTGAAGTGTTTCTTACTACTCCTCCCATGGTAAGGGCTACGGTGGCCTGGCGTTGGGGAGATAGTACGATAGTTCCGTTGAAAGATACTTGATTGGGTTTTGAGGTGGCTGATGTAATTCCATCCACTTGCGTAGCAGTAGTATCTGTTTGTACCTTAGCGATGGAAGGAGCTGTTGTTGCTGTTTCGGAAGTTTGTTTTGTCTCTTTGCATGCTATAAGAGCCAACAAGAGAATGGGATAAAATATTCTTTTCATATTATTTATGTTTCAACAGGTTATTGATAAAGTTCATACTCCAGTGAGGCGATGTTATATTGATATACCGTTTCGATATAACCTTTGCGTATTTCACGTGCGGCACTGACCGATTGGATAAATTCCGCGATGCTCGTTTCGCTGTGTTGCAATTGTAGATTAGCCACCTTGATTAATTCGTCTGCTTCTTTGAGTGCAGACGAGGTATAAAACCGGAGACTCTCTTCGTGACGGCGTAAGGTGGCACTCAGTTCAGTAACTTTATTGTTCAATTCGCGAATATTGGCTTCTGCTTGTATTTGTGCGGCAGAAGCGGCAAGTTTTGCTTGTTTGATCCGGCTCTTTTGTGGTAAGAAGTAGATAGGAAATGATACCCCCACCATCCATGCATTCAGGTTTTTCAGGGGCAGAATATTTTGGCGGCTATATCCTATGCTGAGTTCCGGAAAGAAACGACTGCGCTCTACGTTCAGTGCTGCCCGTGTTTCGGAAATCTGGCTGTTGAAAAATCCGAGATGGGCTTCGGATACGCTTCCTGGCTGAACATTTGTCGGGAAGAGCTGCATGCTCGTGTTTTCCGGTATGATGGGCGCATCTGCGTAGCAACTCCATTGAAAACGGGTAAGAGCCATTTTTTCTTCTTCTTGTGCCTGAAAGAGTCGGTTGTGCAGGTCCGCAGCCGATGTAGCCATCATGTTTTTTTCCAACAGGGTGATTTCTCCTTGTTCGTATCTCAGTTCGCTGATGCGCTTTAATTCAGCAGCCATGCGATCTTGGTCGCGATAAAGTGAACATATTGCTGAAGCATACTGATAATAAGCCCATGCACGTTTTACTTCTGCCGTTACTTCTTTTTCTACCATTTGGCGGTAGTAAGTGCCGGTTTGTACTTGACGGTTGATAAGGGTATTCTTGTAGAACGGTGTCAATAGTGAACCCAGGTTTTGTTCGAGAACCATTTCTTTATCTTTCTTGTTTTCGCCGTTCAGTTGTCCCCAGGAGTAACTGAATGTGGTAGGGGAGGCTTCTACAATCTCGCCTCTTGTGGCCTGTGCCTGCCGGATGGCGGTTGTGGCTGTCTTAAGCCTTGGATGGTTCTGTCTGGCTATTTTTATTGCTTGTTCCAGGCTGACGGTTTGTGGCGCTTGTGCTGTGACGGTGGCACTCAGCAGAAGTGCCGGTAGCAGGATGAACAGATGCAACCGTCTCTTAGGTTGTTTCCAACCGGCACTTGTCGCATTTACTATTTTATAAAAAACCGGAAGGATAATCAGGGTCAATATGGTTGATAGAATCAAGCCTCCGATTACAACAGTTGCCAGTGGGCGTTGTACTTCAGCTCCGGCGGATGTGGCAATGGCCATCGGTACGAAACCCAATGAAGCTACCAGCCCGGTTAGGAATACCGGACGTAGCAGGTGTGGTGTTCCTTTTTTTATAATCTGATTAGTGGTCATGGCATATTTATTTTGTTTTCTTAAGTCGTTGAAGTGGTTAATCATCAGAATTCCATTGAGCACAGATACCCCAAACAATGCGATGAATCCTACTCCTGCCGAAATACTGAACGGGAGTCCGCGTAGCCAAAGAGCCAGGATACCACCTATTAATGATAATGGCACTGTAGAGAATACCACCAGTGTATAGGTTACATTCTTGAAAGCGAAGAATAAAATCAACAGGATCAACATCAGGGCTACCGGTATTACGATAGTCAGTGTACGGATGGCGTTCTGCAGATTTTCAAACTGCCCCCCGTATTCAAAATAATATCCCGGTTTCAACCGGATGTTTTTGTCCAATGTTTGTTGGATTTCTGATACTACCTGTTGAATGTCGGCATCGCGCACATTGACTCCGATCACGATGCGGCGTTTAGTGGCATCCCGGTTAATTTGGAGCGGACCGCTTACCAGGTCAATACTTGCCACTTCGCTGACAGGAATCTGTACTCCTTCTGAAGTACGGATAAAGAGTTTATCGAGGTTCAGGTCTGCCACTTTCTCTTGATCGAGGCGTACTACCAAATCGAATCTTCTTTCGTTTTCAAATACTACTCCGCTTACTTCGCCGGCATAAGCTGTACGGATCATTGTGTTTAATTCCTCGATGTTAATGCCATAACGGGCTATTTTCCCCCGGTTGTATTTTACTACCAGTTGGGGTAATCCCATGGTTTGCTCGACAATGACATCGGCAGCGCCCGGAATCTGTTCGACAAACTTTGCAGCCTCTTTCGCTTTTGCATAAAGTTCGTGAGTGTCTTCGCCGTATAGCTTGACCGCTATGTCAGCCTTAGCTCCGGTCATCAGCTCGTTAAAACGCAACTGAATGGGTTGAGAGAAGTTGAATTCTGCACGGCTCTCTAAAGGCAGGAGGGCTTCTTTCATCTTTTCTACCATTTCCGCCCTGCTCGAAGCAGAGGTCCATTCCTTGAAGGGTTTCATTACAATCATCACATCGGCATCTTCCACAGCCATTGGATCGGTAGGAACCTCGGCAGTTCCGATTTTGGCAACTACATGTTTGATTTCCGGAAATTGATCCATCAAAACCTTTTCGGCCTGGTTGGATACTTCAATACTTTCAGAGAGTGAACTTCCGGCCGGTAATGTCATTTGCATGGCAAAATCGCCTTCGTCCAAAGTAGGGATAAATTCTGCTCCCAAACGTCCGAAGAGTAAGAAAGAACCTATTAAAGCAGCGAAAGCTATAGTGACTGTCTGCCATTTGAAACGCAGGCAGAAGCATAGGCAACGTTGGTATATGACATTAAGTTTTTTAAAGAAACGGTCGGCAAACGTAGGTTTTACCACAATGGTGTGTTTCAGGAAGAGGGAAGCCATCATCGGTACATAAGTCAGAGAGAGTAATAGGGCTCCGATAATGCAGAATACCAGTGTCTTTGCCATTGGAGTGAAATATTTTCCTTCAATTCCGTTCAGAGTCAGGATGGGGAAGAATACGATCAGGATGATGAAAACGGCAAATGTAGCCGAACGTACTACCCCCGAAGCACCCTTCTCCACTTCTTCATCCATTTCTGTTTTCGATAAAGTGCGGCCTTTTAGTTTATTGCCGTAGAGGTGAGCTAATATACCTTCTACTATTACAATAGAACCGTCTACCACAATACCGAAGTCGATGGCACCGAGGCTCATCAGGTTGGCTGTCACACCGAAAATACGCATAAGGATAAATGCAAACAGCATGGCCAGTGGGATAACTGAGGCTACGATGAGCCCTGCACGTACGTTACCCAGGAAAATGATAAGTACTACGAATACGATAATTGCACCTTCTATCAGGTTGTGTATGACGGTGGAGATATTTCGGTTGACAAGTTCCGAACGATTCAGATAAGGCTCTATACTTACCCCTTCGGGTAATAGTTTCTGTATTTTTTCTACCCTTTTTTCCAACTCTTGTGTCACAACGTTGGCGTTGGCTCCTTTCAACATCATCGCAATGCCTCCTACACATTCACCATTTCCGTCTTTGGTCATTGCGCCAAACCGCTTTGGAGCTCCAAAGCGGACAGTACCTACATCACTAATGTGCACAGGAATGCCGTTGCGGTTGGCAACAACAATCTGCTCGATGTCTTTAGTGCGGCTGATCATTCCCTCTGAACGGATATAATAAGCATTTCGAGCCTTCTCAATATAGCTTCCTCCGGTGTTCTGATTGTTTTTGCTTAAAGCTTCGAATACCTCACCGATGGTGATATTCAGCGAAAAGAGCGCATCCGGATCAACGGCTACTTCATATTGTTTCAGGTATCCGCCAAAACTATTAATTTCCACAATACCCGGTATGCCGGATAATTGGCGTTTCACCATCCAATCCTGAATTGTGCGGAGTTCCATCGCATCATATTTGTTTTCGTAACCGGATTCTACCTTTAGGATATATTGGTAGATTTCTCCCAATCCGGTAGTGATGGGCATCATTTCCGGCATACCCAATTCCGATGGAATTTCTCCTGCTACGGATTGTATCTGTTCGTTAATCAGTTGCCGGGCATCCAAGGTCGGTACACTCTCTTTAAATACAACTGTCACTACCGATAGTCCGAAGCGACTTACCGAACGGATATCTTCCACATTCATGATATTGCTCATGGCAATTTCGATGGGCATTGTGATCAGTTGCTCTACTTCCTGTGGGGCAAGTGTCGGCGAGACAGTTACGATTTGTACCTGATTGTTGGTGATATCCGGTACGGCATCAATTGGCAAGGTCATCATCGCATAAATGCCTCCGATAAGAAGAAAGAGGGTAGTGAGTCCTACGAATAGTTTCTTCTTTATAGAAAAACGTACGATAGCTTTAAACATAATCCTTAAGTGTTTGAATATCGGTACAAAGGTAGATCGCTGAAACTTTTGTTGTTGATGAAAAATTGCGAGGTGGAAAGATTGGCAGGTGAAATGGCAAAATGTGGGAATGAAGTGGAACGGAATTGTTGAAAAAGGCTATCTTTGCATATCAACAACACATCACAATAATATGATTATGAAGAAAAAAGCACTTTCCTTGCTGGCATTCATCCCGGCATTTACGACAGTGACGGCTCAACAGCCGGCGGTACCGGATGTATGCGCACTTGTCAATCCCATTATCGGAACCAATGGTATGGGGCACACCTTTCCCGGGGCCTGCGCTCCGTTCGGACTTGTACAGTTGAGCCCTGATACGGATACAATTCCTCACAATGTGGATGGAGTTTATCAAAAAAATGCATATGAATATTGTGCCGGGTACCAGCATCGCGATCAAACAATAGTAGGATTCAGTCATACCCACTTGAGTGGTACGGGACATTCTGATCTGGGGGATATCTTGATTATGCCTGCTACAGGTGAATTGAAACTGAATCCCGGAAGGGCGGACACCCCAGACGAAGGATACCGTTCCCGTTTCAGCCATGAAACTGAAGTGGCTCGTCCGGGCTATTATGAAGTGGAGCTTACAGATTACGGTATAAAAGCACAGTTGACAGCTACCCAACGGGTAGGGATACATAAATATACTTTTCCGGACGGTGCCGACGGACGCATTATTCTTGACCTGGTACACGGCATCTATAATTATGACGGGAAAACGTTGTGGGCTAATATACGCGTAGAAAATGATACATTGCTGACGGGGTATCGTATCACGAACGGGTGGGCCCGCACCAACTATACTTATTTTGCCATATCCTTGTCTCAACCCATCAAAGACTATGGATATACAGATAAAGAGAAGGCTTTGTATAAAGGATTCTGGCGACGGTTCAATACCGACCGGAATTTCCCGGAAATGACCGGACGGAAACTGGTGGCTTATTTCAACTTCGATACCCGGCAGAATCCGGAACTGATAATTAAAGTCGCTCTTTCGGCAGTGAGCACAGAAGGGGCTTTAAAAAATTTGCAGGCTGAGGCTGGCGGAAAGACTTTCAGCCGGCTGGCAGCCGAGACACATTCGGCATGGAATCGTGAATTGGATGTGCTTGAGGCCAAAGGAACCCCCGACCAGCTTGCCATGTTTTATACTTCACTGTATCATACGATGATTAATCCGTCTGTCTATATGGATGTAGACGGTAGTTATCGCGGGCTCGATCATAATATCCATACAGCCGAAGGATTTACCAATTATACTATTTTCTCCTTATGGGATACGTACCGTGCAGAACATCCTTTTTTGAATTTGCTTAAACCCCGGCAGAATAGAGACATGGTGCAGTCTATGATTCGGCATCAGCAGCAGAGTGTGCATGGCATGTTGCCGGTATGGAGTCTGATGGGGAATGAAGGCTGGTGTATGAGCGGTTATCATGCTGTATCTGCTTTGGCTGACGCGATTGTCAAAGGTGCCGGAATATCCGTCCGGGAGGCTTTGCCGGCGATGGATCATACGGCAAATGTGTCTTATTATGAAGGCATTGAATCGTATAAACGATTGGGATATGTGCCTTTTGATCAGAGTGGAACGGCTGCATCTACTACGTTGGAATATGCTTATGACGACTGGACCATTTACCGGGTGGCTTTGTTGGCGGGAGATAAACGGTTAGCCGATATTTATAAGAAAAGGGCGGATAATTATCGGAATGTTTTTGATGCTTCTGTCGGTTTTGCCCGCCCTCGCTATAGCAACGGCGAATTTAAGAAAGAGTTTGATGCTATGCAGACCTACGGTGAAGGTTTTATTGAAGGAAACTCATGGAATTTCTCTTTCCATGTGCCGCATGATGTAACCGGATTGATCGGGTTGATGGGTGGTGAAAAGAAATTTGTCAACCGGCTGGACACACTCTTTTCTATGGCACTTCCCCGGAAATATTATGAAAAGAATGAAGATATCGCCGAGGTGAGTTTGGTAGGAGGGTACGTGCATGGCAACGAACCCAGTCATCATATTCCCTATTTGTATGCATGGACTTCCCAGCCCTGGAAAACACAATATTGGGTGCGTGAGGTGATGAACCGGATGTACAAAAATGATATTGACGGCCTGGGGGGCAATGACGATTGCGGGCAGATGTCTGCCTGGTATCTGTTTACGGCAATGGGATTCTATCCCGTTTGTCCGGGTACCGATCAATACGTGTTGGGAGCACCTTATCTTCCATACATCCGTATGAATCTGCCTAATGGAAACACTTTTGAGATAAAAGCACCGAAAGTGAACGATCGCAACCGCTATGTTCGACAGGCAAAGCTCAACGGAAAAGTTTACGATAAAATGTATATTACCCATGCCGATCTCTTGGCAGGGGGAATACTTGAATTTGAAATGTCTGCTTCTCCAAACAAGAAGAGAGGGCTTGCCAAGGAGGCTAAACCTTATTCGATGTCTGAGGAGTAGAACGTTTTCAAACATTCTGTCCGGGCTGCTTGTTAATTATTTGATGAACCAAATAATAGAATATGAAAGCAATTTTTTCTTTTGTAGCAGTCTTGGTACTCTCATTATCGATGGCTGCGCAGAGTAAATCGTTCTATGACTTCTCTGTGAAGACCATAGATGGCAAAGAGTATAAACTGGCAGACCTTAAAGGCAAGAAGGTATTGGTGGTTAATGTCGCTTCCAAGTGCGGACTGACGCCACAGTATGCCGAGTTACAGGAGTTGTACGATCAGTATAAAGATCGGAATTTTGTGATTATAGCTTTTCCTGCCAATAACTTTATGGGGCAAGAACCGGGTACGAACGAAGAGATAGCCAAGTTCTGTTCGGCAAATTATGATGTTACTTTCCCGATGATGGCCAAGATTTCGGTAAAGGGTAAAGATATGGCTCCACTTTATCAGTGGCTGACTGAGAAGAAACTGAACGGGAAGCAGGATGCGCCCGTACAGTGGAATTTTCAGAAGTTTATGATTGATGAGAATGGAAATTGGGTTGGTTTCGCAGCTCCTAAAGAAAGTCCTTTTTCTGAGACTATTATCAGTTGGATAGAAAAGAAGTGATTTAATGTGTCAAAACTCACCACAGAGGACACAGAGTAACACAGAGACGATTTTAAGTTGTTGATTATTAATAAAAAGACTCTGTGCTACTCTGTGTTACTCCGTAGTGAAAAGAGTTTCTACACAGCCTCTTTGGGGGAAGTAGAAGAGAAAATCCCTGCTTTTTCTATTTCACTTTCAAAGTTCGGTGTGAAGACACCTTTTCCTAAATTCGTTTTGATTTCTTCATAGCTCCAGAAACGTCCGCCATCTAATTCATCGCTGGGATGTATTGCTCCGTCGTATACTGTTTTATGCACAAAGACTAACTCCCGTTCACGGGAAGACTCAAAGACATAACTTGTCAGGAGTTCCGGTGTGAAGTCCGTGATACCTAATTCTTCGGCGACCTCTCTCTTTAAAGCTATTTCTACACTCTCTCCCAGATCGATGTGTCCGCCTACGGCGGTATCCCATTTGCCCGGCTGTATATCCTTCCATTCAGGGCGTTTCTGCAAGTAAAGTTCACCTTTTGAGTTGAATACGTGCAGATGGACAACCGGATGCAATAGCTTGCTTCCGCTATGGCATTCGCCGCGTGTAGCAGCTCCTGTAATAGTTCCCTGTTCGTCTACGATGGGAAACATTTCCTGATTATTATCGCTTTGCATATCTTAAGGTATTAATAAGGATGAATCGCCGTAGCTCAGGAAGCGGAAATCGTGGCTGAGTGCATAGTCGTAAATTGTACGCCAGTTCCCTTTGACAAATGCCGAGACCAATAATAGCAGGGTGCTCTGTGGCTGATGAAAATTGGTAACCATTGCTTTGACTATTTTGTATTCGTACCCCGGAGCAATAATAATTTGTGTACTGGTGTGCAATGCTTCCATACCGTGACGGTCGAGATAACCTAATATCTTCTGTAAAGCTACAACAGGGCGTACGTCACATTCCGTTTCGTAAGGTTGCCACTGTTTTACACGCAATTGTTCTTCCGTAGCTTCCGGGTTGTTGGCCAGCGTTACACCGATGTGGTAGAGACTTTCAAGGGTACGTACGGAAGTTGTTCCTACAGCAATGGCACAAGCGTCGTGGTCTATCAGTTTTTTGATAATACTGCGTGATACGGATATATATTCCGTATGCATTTCGTGCCCCTCTATCTCTTCACTTTTTACCGGTTTAAAAGTACCGGCGCCAACATGGAGGGTCAGTTCCTCGAGGTCGATCCCTTTTTCGGTCAGGGCATCCAGTACACGAGGGGTGAAATGTAAACCTGCCGTAGGAGCGGCCACCGAGCCTTTTATTTTTGAATAGACTGTCTGATAGGTCTCTTTATCACTTTCTTCCGTATCCCGGTTGAGATATGGAGGGATGGGTAACTCGCCGAATACTTCAAGAATATCGGCAAAGGTGACTTCCGGATTATCCCAGTTGAAATCTATCCAATGACTGGTTCCACAACACTCGCCACGAGTAGCCGTCAGGGTGATGGGGAAACCTTTTACAGTCATTTCACGACGTAACGGACCGTCTTTCCATTTTTTCAGGTTACCGATCATGCAAAGCCACGCCGCATGTTCCGTTTGCTGGAAATTGAGTACATAGTCGTTAGGCTGAATCGGTTCCAGACAAAAAACTTCGATTAAGGCTCCTGTCTCTTTGCGGAAATGGAGTCGTGCCTGAATAACCTTGGTATTGTTGAATATCATCAGACTTCCGGCAGGCAAGTGTTCCGGTAAGGAGGTGAATACATCTTCGCTGACTTCGCCGTGACGGTAAATAAGTAACTTAGACTGGTCCCGCATAGGCAACGGGAATTTAGCGATGCGTTCATCCGGCAATGGATAATTGTATTCGCTAATACGGATATGTTTCGGGTTTTCTTTCATCATTTCTTTCTTTGCGACGACAAAAGTAGTTATATTTGCCTTAATTTGTAGATTGTAAATGGTAAATTGTAAACAGAACGATGAAAATAGGTGATAAAGTGCGCTTCCTCAGTGAGGTGGGCGGAGGAATCGTAAAGGGATTCCGGGGAAAAGATATTGTATTGGTGGAAGATGCTGATGGATTTGATATCCCGATGCAGATTCGTGAGTGTGTGGTGATCGATACGGATGATTATAATATGACCCGGAAGGCTGCTCCTGCGCCAAAGAAACCCGAAGAACCCGTCAAACCGGTAAAGCCTGAGATTCCGGTAGTTCGTCCGGCCGAAGTGCGGGGTGGCGATGTCTTAAATGTTTTTCTGGCTTATGTGCCCGAAGACGTGAAAGCTATCAGCAGTACTCCATTCGAGGCCTATCTGGTGAATGACAGCAATTATTATTTGTATTATACGTATCAGAGTGCCGAAGGAAAGGCTTGGAAAACCCGTTCGCATGGACTGGTGGAACCCAATACGAAGCTTTTGCTGGAAGAGTTTACTAAAGATATGCTGAATGAAATGGAGCATGTAGCCGTTCAGTTCATTGCTTTTAAAGATGGACGGACAGCGCCTTTGAAACCTGCGGTTTGTGTGGAGCTGCGTATCGATACGGTGAAGTTCTATAAACTTCATACTTTCCGTGAGTCCGATTTCTTTGAACAACCGGCACTGGTTTATGACATTGTGAAAGATGATGTTCCTATCCGTCAGGTATTTGTTTCGGCCGAAGAATTGCAATCCGTATTGATCCAGAAGAAAGAAGTGGATAAACCCAAGTCGCAGCCTATCGTAAAACGTGGCGGGAAAAATGATATTCTTGAAGTGGACCTGCACATCAACGAGTTGCTGGATGACACACGTGGCATGGGGAATGCCGAGATACTGAATTATCAGTTGGATAAATTCCGTGAAGTGATGGAGAAGTACAAAACCAAACGTGAACAAAAAATAGTTTTCATTCATGGCAAAGGTGACGGAGTGCTTCGTAAAGCATTGATTGATGAGCTAAAGCGAAAATATAGTAATTGCCGCTATCAGGATGCTTCATTTCAGGAATATGGCTTCGGAGCAACCATGGTGACCATTAAATGATGCTTCTATGCCTGTTTTTGAAATAAATAATCTTTAAAATTATACATCGGTGTATTATACGTTGATGTATAATTTGTGTCTTTAGTTCTATGATAAAGAAGGAAACAGCTTATGAAATCACCTTTTCAGTATGGTACACTGGTCGATAAAGAGAATTTCGTCAACCGGGTAGAAGAACGCAAACAACTGAAAGAGTGGTTAGGTTCGGGAAGTGCACAAACCATCACCCGCAACAAACGCATGCTGACCGAACGTGATTTTATTGAGAAGGAGGGGGAACTGTATGTGTTTTCTGATCCTGTATTCGAACTTTGGTTTAAGAGGGAGTATTGTTGAGCTAATTACAAGGGGATATGTCAAAACTCGTATTTACCACAGATTACGCAGATAAATATTATTGGTTATCAGTAGATTAAAAAATGTTTTGTGTAAATCTGTGGTGAGTTATGAAACACCCTTTTATTTCATAAGAATTTCAACAATTCTCCTCCATTCATCTCCTGTCAAGTTTGATTTTTTCGGTTTAAAATTATCCCAATCAGATGCCGATAATCCTTTGATTTTTTTTCTTAAAGAAGAATAAGAGAAATCTTTTAAGTCTCCATCTATAATATTTGCTAAACTAAATGATAAAGACCGTGGAATTCCCAGCATTCTTAATGCTAATGGTTTTTCACTATCTACTCCATAGTAAACTAATGAAGGGATGTAGGAATCTTGAATTTCATCTTGATTGCCTTTTACTATGCCTTCTAAAGCACTCAATCCCCATGAAGTCTTGAAACGTATATCATTCATCTTTTTCATAAATTCAGTCATACGTTCATCATCTTTCAAAGTCTTATAACTGGGATGAATTAAAGAAATAGAATTAAGTTTATCTCCTTTAACCCAAGCTGTTACCATTTTTGCTATTAGCTCTGGACTGAAAGAAGCCTCTTTAGAATCTGTTCCTAAATTTGTTTCTTTCAGTGTAGCTATCACTTTAATTTTTTCTGTAAGATTAGAATTGTCGCGTTTATTGAACATGACATTCGGTTGCCATCCTGCTAAATCGGATATAATACCATTTTGTGATTTTTCACGCATTATCTTCAGTACAGACGGAACAGAAAAACCTGTTTTATCGGCAAACTGCAATGCGCCTAAGGTGCCACTATATTTTAATTCTATAGATTGATATATACTCTTGCATAATTGGACAAATTTATCTCTTTGTTCTTCTGTTTCAAGCAAGTAGTATTGTAGTGAATCCTTAAACATATCCTCGACTTCTACTGCGTAGGCATTTTGTCCAGTAGTAAGTAAATGTACAAAATACTGAAATAACGGAGAAAATGAATCCGGATAATTTTTGATTAAGTCATAAATACCTCTTTCTTGTGACAAATAAGAACGCACACTATTTTCATTAATAAAAAGTTCAGCTAATACACTTGCCAATTCATCAGAACTTCTTTGAATAATACCTTTAAAAACCTGCTCACTTCTAGGAGTATGAAAGGGCATTATTATTTTCCCGAAATTGTCAACTAAAGTTCTACCGGCTCTTCCTGCTATATTCCAAAAATCATTGGAAGAGAGAACAGTATTTCCTTTTCTATAATCATCAAAGAAAACAGAAGATACAGGAAAATTTACTCCTTCTGCTATGGTAGTAGTGGCACAGACATATTTTATTTGTTTTTCACGGATCAAATATTCAATTAAAAGTTTGGCTTCATCTGATAATCCGGCATGATGAATAGCTATTCCTTTTGATAAATATTTTGTTAAGGTAGTTTCTTTCCCTATCTCATCGTCAATGTATTTTCTAACTAAAGCAATTTCCTCTGTTTCTGCAAATGAATTCATCAGATTATAGATGAATCCTGCTCTTTTATTGGCTGTACCTCTACCATAACAAAGAATTAGTTGTGTTTTTCCTGTTTCCGCAAAATGCTTAGTGGCAAATTCAAGAATGCGGTCCTTTTCCGAACTACTTTGCAATTTATACGGATTATTAAAAGCCCCTTTTGTCTCACTTTTAAAAGATGTATCATAAGCTGATGCCAATAATTCATATTTTATTTCATCAATATGTTCAGTCTTATGATTTTTTAAACCAATAAGCAACTTCTCTGCAGGTTTCCAGTCTATTTGAATAGTATTGCCACCCCCCAACCATTCAGCCATGACATTTTTTTTACCATGCAGAAAAGGAGAAAGCAACATAAATTTGGCATTAGGTCTTTCTCGTTTCAGGAGAGCCATTAGCAACTCTAATCTTGCACCACGTTGACCATTTCCAATAGTATGTGCCTCATCTATGATAAATAAAGAAATATCATTAACGGAAGGATGTTTTCTCCTGATTAGTAAATCAAGCTTTTCAGGAGTAGATACTAAAATATCTATTTTGTCACAAGTTAGAAACTCATTTTCCGTAGGGTCTATTTCTATGGCAGAAGATGTCTTTTCGACACAAATACCTAAATCTGATAAATCTGATTTTAAATCATAATAGACTTGATTGACTAATGCACGAGAAGGTACTACATATATAATCTTTGCGTCTGATCGCAAGGATTTTGTTACGATAATATTAAATTCTGCCAATAATGTTTTACCGGCACTTGTAGGCATTTGAAGTATTGTAGCATTAGCATATACATCTAACAACTTTTGAGCAAGTGCATTACGTTGAGAAGGAAGCAGTTCAAGAATTCCACTTTGGCTTTTTTTCTCACATAATAATCTAATCTTATCTTGGAATGCTGTATGAGACCAAATTGAATTCAGACAAATGGCCTTCAAATCGTTAGAGATGATTTTAATAATATCTTTTAAACGATTTTGTGTATTCCCTAAAAGTTTATCTGCCATGTCTATATGGACTCGAATGACATTCTCAATACGTTTAGGATACGAATAGCCGTCTATCAGATAGTGTGCTGTTTCCACAACTGCTTTTGAAGTATGATACAATGCTAAAAGAGACAAGGCTTCCTTTACTTCTTCTTTATATTGAAAATTTTGAAGATAATTTTCCTCGAATTTTTCTTGCTCTGATTGTAATTCCGTAATAGCTTGTAATGCTTGCTTAACATCTACAAAACCATTATCTTTTCTTATAAGAAGAATAAGTGCATATAAAATCTTGGAAAGGACTCGACCTTTCCAATCTTCTGTAATAATAATATTGTCTGAATAAAATTGTTTAAGATTTATACGCGCAGATATTGTGTTGTCATCTTTTAATGCAATACTGGATAATAGAAAATAATATAAAAGTGTGCTATCGACTTCATCTATACCTGCTATTTTTTCAAATAATGAAAGATAATTCGAATCTTCTATTTTTATGGCAAGCAGTAACTTATAAGCATATTCCAAATTTTTGGTATCTTTACCCTCCTCAGATAAAGATAAAGTTGTATAAAGAACAGCTAAGCGAACAAGAATTTCTTGTTCGTTATCTGATATGCCAAGATTATAATCATATATTTCAGAAAGCCAATACGCATCCGCACTCTTTTCCAATAAAGAGCGTATTGATTCATCTTGTATTAAGCTATCTAAAATCTGACGGTTCATTGTTTAATAGTCTTTTGTACTTCTTTGTAAAATAAATCAACAGTTTCGCTAATTGTTTTTTGCGTGAATGATAAAACAACAAAATGAACGTCATTTGGATTAAAATCAGAGACGTTAGTTTGCATTTTACCATAATCTTTTTCACCACAACAAGTAAAATCCCGTATTAATGTACAACCAAAAGTTAAAGTATATTTATCGGTTTGTCCTGTTTCCATACAAAGTACAGCACAGGCAAAAGTCATAAGATCTTCAGCACCTAATTTACGACAATAATCAGATAATTTTTGTATTACCATTGGTAAGTCATCATGATGCTTCTTTTGAGATTTATAAATTGAGTCCTCCGTAACATGTACAACATCTGGTGGAGTCTTTTTTTGTTCCGAAACTTTAGCTTCTCCTAATAAAATATTAAATAATCCATTATCTATGCGATAACCAATAGCATCCAAACTACGTCCCGGCAATTGAGCAAGCTCTCTTGATGAAATGTTTTTCAAAGGGATAACATAGCGTTTATCTTCACCTATTTTCTCTTCAAAGTAGTAAGTCATCAACAGTTCACCTAAATCACTTCTATAAATGTCGTTTAAAATAGCGGGTGTCAATCCCTGTTCACGTTTTAAATCTACGGCTACAGCATTTTTCCTTATTACTTGCTTTAGCTTTTCCACATTAAAGCCGCAATCATTTAATTGAGAGCTGTCTAATGAATCTATATCTACGTTTGTTTCAGAACGTTGCAAAATGTATCGTTCTGAAAACTTTTTGATAAATTTATCAAAAACCTTAACGTCAAGCTGTACGAATTCGGGCATAAGCATGGATTTTGAGCAAAAATATATAAAATACACAGAAACACAAAAGAATAAATGAAGAATCGGATATTGAAGTCTGTGATTTTCCCCAAAGAGGATAGTCTAAATAATAAAGATAAAAGAAAAAGATCGCCAATACTCACCAAATTCCGCCATTCTCTTCCGACATCATTGGAAGTATAATGTCTTATTAGTTAACCCTATACATTCGCACCGACGGGCTAAAGTTTACCCGGTAATTTAATTTATTGTATCACTTAATTTTTAAATTTATGGCTAAGAAAAAGCAGGAACAACAAGAGCAGAGTCAGGACGATTTATTGCACCGAGAACGGGAGTGCACTCAGAGTTGTCCATTGTTTTCATAAGGAATAACTCTATTAGGAACAACCGGGGTAAACTAACAACCTTTTTAGGAAGAAACAATAGAATGTGACAACTTATTTAGTAACTAACCTCAATGCAGTGACAACTATTTTTAGTGTAAGTCATTTGATGGTTAACATTGTTAATGCCATTTCCCGGTTTGTCTTATTCTTGTGTGCAAATAACAAGCCTTTTGCATTTAAAACACTTGTTATTTGCATCTATAGAACAAGCTTTAACATCGCGTTAAAACAAAGCTTTTTCCGGCAGAACCTTACTGCTTTGAAAGGTCTGTCTTTCAGTTGGTTAATCTCCTTTCTCGTTTTCCTGTCTCACCGAAGCCTTTTCCGGAGGAAATCCGATATACTTGCTTTTTTGTCAACTATACACGGAGGACTTGCACTATCCGTTTATTTCCTTTTTGCCTTGTTCAGTGCCGCTATCAGATACCTTCCTTTTGACCCTATGTCACTCCAGCAAGTGTTGGCAATCAGCCGCCACACCGTCGTTCCCTTTCTTCCATAGTCCGACAGCCTGAGAATGGCATTTATTTCGCTCACTTCGTTAATCCCCAATCTTTTTAGTGTATCCGTCAGTCCCGGATAATTGTGTGTCATCGTATTGAAGGCGTAT
>UMDR01032814.1_pt1 | contig 53022 bp, 47 predicted proteins | sample 1964541 | NCBI WGS metagenome assembly UMDR01 (sample SAMEA4835999, study PRJEB28245) | human gut metagenome | biome: gut microbiome; material: fecal sample | place: Denmark | collected 2008 | reverse complement strand
ACGCATAAAGTAACCTGCACAGACTGCGGAACAGTAGTAACTGAAGCAACAGAGTGCGTATGGGAGAACGGAAATGCTTGCGTATGCGGATCTGTAGAAGCTGTTGAAACGGAGAGCGAACCGGAAACAGAAAGCGAACCGGAAACAGAAAGCGAACCGGAAACGGAAAGCGAACCGACAACGGAAAGCGAACCGGTTACAGAAGAAGTGACCGAAGATGTAACAGAGGATGTAACCGAGGAAGTGTCCGAGAAGGAAACAGACAAAGTTACGGAAAAAACAACGGAAGCTTCCAAAAAGACAGATACAACAGAGAAGACGACAGATAAGGATGCAGTAAAGACCGGTGATAATACAGTAGTAGTACCGTATATCATTGTTATGGCTATGGCTGCGGCTCTGGTAGTAGTTGTTATTAAAAAGAGAAAAGTGGTAAAATAAGCTCAGAAAATGAAAAGTAAGAGAGGGCAACCTCTCTTATTTTTCAGAAAAAAATGATTGTTGGAACGCAGTAAAGAAATTTGCTGCGTTTTATAATCATTTTAATTATGGAATCAACATTTGCCCGGAGGAGCATATGAGTGTAGAAAAAAGAAAAACATACAGAGAAAAAGGGGATAAACGCAGGCACAGAAGAAAAAGTCGTATAAGAGGAATACTGATGCTTGTGGTATTAGTAATTTTGGTAGCCGTTTATGCTATTGTTGGAAGATTTTTGTTTTCTGAGAAAACGCCAGATGAGAGTAATGCTGTTACAGGGGGAACACAGGGAAGCGAAGAAGTAATTACTGAGACAGCGAGTGAGTATATAAAGGCAAAGGCCGGAGATGCATCGCAGCTAAGGGGGCAGATTGCCCGGATAAAAGAGATGGAGCTGGAGGATTATACAGAAGAATCGCTTAACAATCTGTTTGACTATATTGCAGCCGCAGAGGCTCTGATCGCAGGAAATGCCGCACAGGAAAAAATGGATGATGTAAGCGCGAAGCTTGAGGAAGCGATTGCCGCTCTGGAGCTAGTTCAATAAACAGGGATGTAAAATTGCGCGCGCTCATATAATATAGAAAACGCAAAGAGAGCATGACATGGCTACTGATCAGAAAATTGAAAATCTTTTAAATCTTGCGCTCGATACGACGCCGGAGGAGCGGAAAAAGTCGCTGACGCTGAACGTTGGATTTGACGCGCAGGATCAGGAATGGGATCTGATCGTAAAGTATTCGGGCAGCCTGGAGAAATTTCGTGAACAGGGCATCAGCGTGGCGGAGCTTGCGAACGGCTATGCGATCGTTACCATTGCGCAGTCCATGATCCCGTATCTATCGGCGCAGCCGGAAATTGAATATATTGAAAAACCAAAGAGGCTGTTCTTCTCTGCTCGTCAGGGGAGGACAGCTTCTTGTATGGATGCGCTGCAGCTTATGGACGAAACGGGAGTACCGGGTGCAGCAGGTGCTTTATTGGAACAGGAAGAGAACATGGCGACGCGCGCTCTGCTGGGACAGGGAATTTTGATCGCTGTGATAGATTCAGGGGTGGATTATGCACATCTGGATTTTCGTAACCCGGATGGAAGTACCCGCATTCTGGCAATCTGGGATCAGAGCATCGAAGGGAATCCTCCAGAAGGGTATACGCTGGGAACGGAGTACACAAAGGTTCAGATCGATGAGGCGCTTCGCAGCGGACAGCGACTGCCCACGCGGGATATCAGCGGGCATGGTACAGAGGTGCTCGGAATCGCGGCCGGAAATGGGCGTGCTTCTATTTCTGACGGCCAGAAAGCCGGCGGACTGGAGGGCGGCGACGGACAGCTGACGGCAGAAGCACCGGCGTCTGGTGGACAGCAGGAGGGCGCCCGCGTACAGGCACTGGAACAGCCGGTAATTGGACCAGATCGCGGCGTGGCTCCACTGGCGCACATTCTGGTGGTGAAGCTGGGCAATCCGAAGCCGGGATCCTTTCCAAGGACGACAGAGCTGATGCAGGCGCTGGATTATGTTTATCGGAAAGCGCAGGAGTGGGGGCTGCCGGTTGCTGTAAATCTGAGCTTTGGAAATGTTTACGGACCGCACAACGGCACAAGTCTACTGGAAACTTTTATTGCGGAGCTTGCGGATCGCTGGCGTTCGGTCATCTGCGTGGGAACCGGGAATGAGGGCAGCACAGCCGGTCACACTTCCGGAATGCTGCAGCAGGGAACCGCGCGGGAGGTACAGATGGGCGTTGCCCCATTTGAAAGTACCATCAATGTGCAGCTCTGGAAATCCTACTCGGACGAATTTGAGATCCGGTTGATAACCCCGGAGGGACAGGTGATCGGACCGCTTCCCGAAAATCTCGGACCGCAGCGCTATCTTGCAGGAAACACAGAACTGCTGATTTTTTACGGAAAACCAAGCCCGTACAGTATTTCACAGGAGATTTATTTTGACTTTCTGCCGACGCGGGAATATATTGACAGCGGGATCTGGCGTTTTCAACTGATGCCTCGCAGAGTGACGGACGGCAGGTATGATATTTGGCTCCCGCAGGCGGAGGTGCTGAATCCGGGAACGCGATTTTATGAGCCAAGCGTGGAAAACACATTGACAATTCCCGCAACCGCCAGAAACGTCGTCGCTGTCGGAGCCTACGATTCCCGCAGCCTCACGTATGCGCCTTTCTCGGGGAGAGGCAATCCGCCCGGGCAGCCGCTGCCCTCCGGCGCCACCGCCGTAAAGCCGGATCTTGCCGCGCCGGGTGTCAATATTCGAACAACTGCAGTCGGAGGCGGCTACACCATTGTGACGGGAACCTCCTTTGCAACGCCATTTGTCACCGGAGCCGCGGCGATGCTTATGCAGTGGGGCATCATTAACGGAAATGATCCGTTTTTATATGGAGAAAAGGTGCGGGCGTATCTGCGCCGCGGAGCCCGTTCACTGCCGGGGTTCACGGTGTATCCGAATAATCAGGTGGGGTATGGTTCATTGTGTGTGCGGGAGAGTTTACCGGTGTGAATCAAAGAAAAAAGATGATAATGAACAATATAGATATTGAAAATAAAAAGAAAATATATTACAATATATACACAATGTGTAAATAAAAAGAGAGGGAAAGCAGTGGAAGTAAAGAATGAGATAAAGAAATTACGAGAAAGTACAGGAATGAATAGAAAAGAATTTTGTGAATATTTTGAAATTCCATATCGAACGATGACAGAATGGGAAAGAGGAACCAGAAAAATGCCAGATTATGTATTGCGGTTGTTGGCTTATAAGATAAAAATGGAGAATTTTATAGAGAAGGAAGATGTGAATGAAGAATAAAGTTATTGTGGTGCAAAATGTTAATATTACTGTTTCGGAGGAAAATTTCGACGATTATATCTGCATCACTGATATTGCAAAAGCTAAAGTTGGCGGATCCAGAGGAGCAGATGTCGTCAAGAACTGGATGCGAAACAGAGCAACACTGGAATTTTTGGGTACATGGGAACAAATTTATAATCCTGCTTTTAAAGTGGTCGAATTCGACCACTTTAAAAGTGAAGCGGGGTTACATACATTTGTGTTGAGTGTTTCAGAATGGATTGAAAAGACAAATGCGATAGGTTTATTTGTAAAACGTGGAAAATATGGGGGAACGTATGCGCATAAAGATATTGCATTTGAATTTGCCTCATCTATCAGTCCGGTTTTTAAATTATACTTAATCAAAGAATTTCAAAGACTGAAAGAAGCGGAGAATAATGCAAAAAAAATTGAGTGGAATGCGAAGAGATTTTTGTCAAAAAATAACTATTTGATTCAAACAGATGCTGTTAAAAATTATTTAATTCCATCAGGAAATTATAAAGAAAATTTGGAGTGGCTGGCATATGCGGAGGAAGCTGATATTTTGAATGTTGCATTATTCGGATTTACTGCGAAAGCCTGGCGGGACAAAAATCCTGAATTGGCAAAAAAGAATAATGTGAGAGATTTTGCTTCAATTAACGAACTTACAGTCTTATCTAATTTAGAAACACATAATGCACAGATGCTCCGTGAAGGTAGAGGCAAGACAGAAAGATTTCAAATATTGAAAGAAATTGCAGAGTATCAATTGAACATTCTTAATGCGGCTGAAGAGATAAAGTTGATTGAGTGAAAAATTGTAATTGAAAATTTTTGGTCCTTACTTGACAGTGGCATATGGGGAAAAGGTTCGCGCCTACCTGCGCCGCGGAGCCCGCCCCCTGCCGGGATTTGCACAGTATCCCAACAGCCAGGTGAGGTATGGGGCGCTGTGTGTGAGGGACAGTTTGCCAGTATGATATTGACGTGTGTAATAAAAAATGCAATAGAGGCTGATATGAGAAGCAGTACATATGATAAGCTGGAAGCGGTATACCGGAAGTTTAAAGGATATATAGGAACGCCGGAGCTTATGAAAGAGGGTTTTTCAAATCGCCAGATAGCAGTCTTGGCCAAAGAGGGGTATTTGGAAAAAGTATGTCATGGATATTATTGGCTGGTCAGGAAAAAGGAAGATAAACCATCAGACTATAAATGCATAGAAGTATGCCTTAGCGATCCCAGGGCGATCGTTTGCATGAACAGCGCGCTCTATTATCAAGGAGAAATTAAAGAAGAGCCGGAATATTTGGATGTTGCCACAGCACGGACGGACCGTAGCCTGCTGAGTATGAATTTCCCGATTATGCGGCATTATTTTTCGACTAATAATTACTTAATGGGCATGAGGAAAATAGAGACAGAATTTGGCTGCTATAATATCTATGACATTGAGCGGAGTATCTGTGATATGCTTCGTCTGGAATCGGATATTGAGATAGGAATCGTAGATAAGATAAAAATAAATGAGGAACAATACAGACATATATTGAGATACGCAGAGCTGCTGCGGGTAAAACAGCAATTATGATGACAATATAAAAGAAAGACAAAATATTTGCCGGAATGAATTGTAATTATATGGAGGTACATAGCAATCATATGGATGAAAAAAAGATTGGAAGATTAAAAAAGCTTTTTGATGACATTATTCATAAATCGGAGGATGGAGCAATTGAATTTTGGTATGCCAGGGAATTGCAGCCATTGTTAGGATATTCCAGGTGGGAAAATTTCGAGTTAGTTATAAAGAAAGCGATGATATCTTGTGAGAATGCAGGTGGAAATGTAAACGATCATTTTCGTGGCGTCACGAAAATGATAAAATTGGCGAAAAATGCAGAAAGAGGTATTAAAGAATATGTGCTGACACGTTATGCATGTTATTTGATCGCCCAAAATGGAGATGTGAGAAAAGATGAGATTGCCTTTGCTCAAAGCTATTTTGCTGTTCAGACAAGAAAACAGGAACTTATTGAAGACAGGATTAAGCTGATTGAGCGATTAAATGCAAGAGAGAAATTAAGAGAGTCTGAAAAAAGGCTGTCTCAGAATATTTACGAACGTGGGGTGGATGATGCTGGCTTTGGAAGAATAAGATCCAAGGGTGACCAGGCGCTTTTTGGCGGATTTACTACAAAGGACATGAAGGAACGTCTAAGAGTAAAAGAGAACAGACCTCTGGCAGATTTTCTTCCAACATTGACCATAGCTGCTAAAAATCTGGCAACAGAAATGACCAATTATAATGTGGAACAAAAAGAATTATATGGCGAAGCTCCTATAACAGATGAACATGTTCAGAATAATTCAAGTGTAAGAGAGATGTTGGGACAGAGAGGAATAAAGCCGGAGGATTTGCCTCCGGCAGAAGATCTGAAAAAGTTGGAACGCAGAGTAAAAAGAGATGAGAAGAATTTAATGAAAGGATAAAAAATGTTTGGTCCTTACTTGACATCAGCATATGGAGAAAAGGTGCGCGCCTACCTGCGCCGCGGAGCGCAGCCCCTGCCGGGATTTGCGCAGTATCCTAATAGCCAGGTGGGGTATGGGACGCTGTGTGAGGGAGAGTCTTCCGGGGTGAGCCTGGTATGCTTGTTGGTTAATCATCACTTTATTTATTATATATGTGATGAATAAAGTGATGATTATGTGTTGATTAAAATGATGAAAAGGGATATACACATTTTTCAGATTTGCATTTGAATAAATAGGGAGTTATTTTGCTGTTCAAATGAGAAAACAAGAACTTATTGAAGATAGGATAAGTTTGATTGAAAGATTAAAGTCTGCGCCTGTCTGTGCCGCGGCGCACAGATGCTGCAGACTTTCTTTTAATCTTTCGTGTTTCTGGTATTTGAAGCTGCAGGAATTTTGAAATGGATATATGTACCAAAACCCAGTTTGCTGGCAATGTGAACACATGCATCTTCTCCATAAAAGAGCTGGAGGCGTTTGCTGGTGTTTACAAGACCTATGTGACTTGCCATTTCTTCATCCGAAATATAACCATTTAATTTCTGACGGATTTGGCGTAAATTTTCCCCGGAAATGCCCGCACCATTGTCAATGATGGAGATAAACAGAGTCTCATTGCGTAAATAAATTCTTATTCGAATAAAGCATTTTTGATCTGTATTGCGGCATCCATGGTAGATTGCATTTTCGATAAAAGGCTGAAATAGAAGGCGAATTACTTTTTGCGAGAGCAATTCGTCGTCATATTCCCAGATCACTTCAAACTGATTTTGATAACGGACCTTTTGCAATAAAATATAATTTTTGGTATTTTGTATTTCTTCCTCCAGTGTTACAAGGGTACTGGAGGGTGAAATAGAATATTGAAGGATTTCTGAAAGCTGTTCAATCATTCGACTGACGTCATTGTTGCTGCCGGTGAGAGCAACTGCTTTCCAGAAAATAGTTTTCAGTGTATTGAATAAAAAGTGCGGATTAATTTGTGCCTGCAGAGCAGTCAGCTCCAAAGAACGGGCGTGATGCTTTTTGGCTTCCAGCTGAAGACGCAGATAGTTCTGCTCAACAAAGGTACGGATAATCTGCTGCTGAATATAGTCGTAAGCTCCTGCATCGTGCTTGTCGGGAGGATTCAGAGGAAGTCCGGCTTCAGCACGTTCAAAAATTTCCAGTGTGCGATAAAGCTGACGATAATTTTTTCGGGTTATAGACCATGCGATTAATACACTTGACACGAAGGAAACAATTAACAATGCTGCTGTAATGCGGATTAATGTAATGGGCAGACGGTATATGTGGGAATAATCGCTGACAGAAAAATAGCTGATATCGTAACGATTGGAGGACATGCGGGATACGACATAGTGTTTTTCGTTCAGCCATATAGGAGAAGTTGCTTCCGGAAGAGATACCAGCTTTTCAAAATCCAGTTCTTCGTGGTCAGGTTGCTCTATACTGCCTTTGGCGAGTAAATTGCCAGTTTGATCGAGAAGAAAAACCGTCTGGGAACCATCGGAGGCAGACAGCATTTGTTCAATATAAGAGCAGCGTATATTCATTACGAGCATTCCGTCTGCAGTTACGGAACCAGGAGAGTACAGGGGGTTATAAATGGTAATAACGGGGGTACCCGGATCCTCGAAATTATAAGAGCGAACACATCTGGCTTCGAGGAAGGTTTGTGTATTTTCTGCATTCTGATATTGCTCGTACCAGTGCTGATCGGGATAATGAGAGATATCTGTAATACCCCGATTAGAAACGAACATGTTGGGTTTATTGGTTTCATAATAGACATAAATAGAATGTATATATGGCTTGGCGTTGGCAGATGCATTAATAATATCGGAAAACCATCGCTGGATATTTGCATTATCGTAATCTACGCTGTCAGATTCCAGCAAAGTTTTCAGCTTGGAAACGAAACGTCCATTTAGACAGAAATTATTGCTCAGAGTATCGATCTCACTGAAAATAAGCTCTGTGGAATTGCGCATTTGCGTCAGTGTCAGATTATTATTTGTTTCCACTTCTTTTTTTATAGAGGTTTGCACAATAAAAAAAGAAAAACTACCAAGTAAAAGTATTGGAATCATCGTGGGAAGTAAAAAGGAAAGAAGATTTCTTGCAAAAAAACGGCGTCTCATGTCGTGTGCTCCTTATCTGCAGGCGTTCGGGTGCTGCGTCCACGGTATTCCTTCGGAGACATACCATAAAAACGCTTAAAAGCACGGGTGAAATTAACGGAATTAGAATATCCTACCAGAGCGCTTACCTCGTAGGTTTTATACTGAATATCTTCAAGCAGCTGCGCCGCTTTTTTCATACGCACTTCCATTAAATAATCGGAAAAATTTTGTCCGGTTATTTTCTTGAAAAATTTACTGATATACTGAGGATTCATATGAACCTGTTCGGTCAGATCCTCAAGCGTAACATCTGCATAATGTTCATTGATATACTTTTTAATGGTGTCAATTACCTTATCATCAAAAGAGGAAAATTCTGGTTCTGGTTTTTCTGGTAAATTGTCGCCGTAACGAGCACTGTCCAATTCGGAGTGTATGCGGGAAAACACACGGATCAGCTCATTGTATTTTGCAGATTTCAGGATATAGCTTTTTACATTGTATTCCAGCGCCTGCTTTGCATAAGAAAATTTTGAATAGCCGCTGAGAAATACAATTTGGATATCCGGGTAATTTTCATGTATAAGTTTTGCGAGCTCCAGTCCATTCATAACGGGCATATTAATATCACACAATACCACATCGACAGAATGATGACAAATATAGTCATATGCGCTTTTCCCATTTCCAAGGTGGCACACTACGGTAAATCCAAGATCCTCCCAGGGAAAATACTGACTGATGCCTTTTAATATTTCTGGTTCATCGTCCACAATCATCAGCTTATACATAAGTTCCTCTTTTCCTGTAAAAATCAGAATTTTATTTAGTATACCATAATTATAGGAAAAATCTGCATAGAAAATGTAAAATGTCAATTTAAGATAAAAAAATACAAATAAAGATATGTTTTGGGAAACTATCAAAAAAGAGGGAAAGAGATGATAGGTTTTGTCAAGCAGGCAGTCTGGTGCGCGACCGTAAATTAAGATAAAATAAAAGCACCAAAAACAACGGAACCGGGGTTTGGAAAACAGACAAGAAAAGGGGGAAACAATTTTGAAGAAAAGGAAGATGGCAATGATCGGTATGCTGACCGCTGCAGCAATTGGGAGCAGCGCTTCGGCGGAGGCTGAAAAGGACGTAACGATGCGTTTTTCCTGGTGGGGTGCGGATATCCGTCATGAAGCAACGCTTGCGGCGATTGAGGCTTATGAGGAAGAAAATCCGGGAGTGCAGATTGAGGCAGAATACCAGGGATTTGAGGGATACCAACAGAAGATGATGACACAGCTGGCAGGCGGTACAGCGCCTGATCTGGTGCAGATCGATAATGTGTGGCTGATGGATCTTTCGTCACAGCAGAAGGTGCTGTTTGATGATTTGAACAATTATACGGATATTATTGATCTGAGCTATTTTGATCCGCAGATTATTGAAAGCTATTGCTCTTACGATGGAAAGCTTCTGGGAATTCCTCTTGGCACGAATGGTTCCGGCATTATGATCAATACGGAATTTATGGAAAAGTTTGGAATACCTACAGACGAACAGCTTACCTGGGATTCTGTAATTGAATATGGAAAAAAGGTGCAGGAACAGGATTCTGACAGTTATTTGCTTGGAATTGATCCGAGCAGCGAGAGCATCATACCGCTGTTTTGGGAACCCTATCTGCTGGGTTTGACGGGAGAATATTGGGTATCAGATGAGTTTGAAATCATTGCAACCGCAGAAGACATGCAAAGTACATTGTCTATGCTGAAAGAGTTATACGACAGCGGCGCAGTGGTGCCTATGGGAGAAACGATTAGTTTTGCCACCAAGATGGAGCAGCTTCCGAAATGGGTGAATGGTGAAATTGGCGGACTGATGGATTGGTCAGGAAGATTGCCGGCAATTAAATCTGCATTGGGAGAAGAAAAATTCTCCACTATGAATGTTCCGATTGTGGCGGATGGAAAAGTAGACAGTTATCCAACAAAGCCCTCATTGCTGCTTGCGATCAGCAACGATTCTGAGAATAAAGAAGAAGCGGCAAGATTTATTAACTGGATGGTTAATACAGAAGAAGGAGCATCTATTTTGAAAGACGTGCGTTCTATTCCGGCTTCCACACTTGCACGTGAGGTCATTTCGGAGGGGGATATGGGAGATCCGGATGTTTTGGCAATGGTAAACAATACGCTTGAGAACCCGTCGCCTGCACCGCCTTATGTGGGACGCAATGCAGAGATTGTGTCGATTGTTTCAGAAGTAATGCAGAAGGTGGTTTATGATCAGACAACACCGGAAAAGGGCGCTGAGGAAATTATTACCCGTGTACAGAATAAGCTGGACTCGCTAAATAAGTAGAAATGTGAGTTTCGAAGGGTGTCTGTACTTTGAGAGAGGGAATAGGCGCCCTTTGAAAGGAGGACGGATCAATGGGAAGTTTTGCCCGGCTTCGCAGCAGGCTTCGACGCCGTGACTGTGTGGGGTATGTTTATATTTTGCCATGGATACTGGGTTTTTTATGCCTGCAGTTATATCCGCTGGCATCGTCATTGTGGTATTCTTTTACCAATTATTCCGGGTTTGGAGAAGCTGCATTTATCGGGCTTGAAAATTATAAAAATATTTTTCGGTTCGATTATAATTTTGGACAATCATTGAAAGTAACACTGCTTTATGTTGGGATTACAGTGCCGCTGAAATTGATGTTTGCTCTGTTCATAGCGATGCTCCTGAGCGTGCCTTTGCGGGGAGTGAATGTATTTCGGACTATTTACTATATACCGTCGATTCTTGGCTCAAGCGTGGCAGTGGCGACTTTGTGGCGTTTTATGTTTATGAAAGACGGCATGTTTAATAATTTACTGAGTGCTGTTGGCATAAAAACGCAGATTGACTGGATTGGAGATTCCAGATTTGCGCTTCTTACGATCAGTCTGCTGTCTGTTTGGCAGTTTGGCTCTTCCATGGTTATTTTTTTGGCGGGGCTTAAGCAGATTCCAAGAGATTTGTATGAGGCGGCTTCTATTGATGGAGCATCTAAAGTACGCCAGTTTTTTGTGATTACAGTTCCGATGCTGACGCCGATTATCTTTTTTAATATTATTATGCAGACAATTACAGCTTTTCAGGATTTTACAGCGCCGTTTTTGATTACAGCGGGCGGACCGGCAAACGGCACTTATCTGTATGGAATGTACCTGTATGACAATGCATTTCGTTACTACAAAATGGGATATGCAAGTGCATTATCATGGATTTTGTTTGCAATTATCATTGCCTTTACACTGTTATTATTTCAGACATCAGCCAAATGGGTGTTCTATACGGAGGACGAATGATATGCCGAAAAAAATGAATCGAAGTATGCGCAGGAAAAGAAATAAAATATTAATGTATTTGCTGCTGATATTAGTAGGAATAATGATGATATATCCTCTTGTATGGCTATTGTTTGCATCGTTCAAGACAAATGAAGAAATTTTTGGTACAACGGCATTGCTGCCGGCTAATCCGGTATTTGATTCTTACGTAGAAGGCTGGAAGGGAACGGGACAGTTTTCTTTTGGAGTTTTTCTGAAGAATTCCTTTATTCTTGTAGTTCCGACAGTAATACTGACACTGATCTCCAGTGTTTTAGTAGGCTATGGATTTGCACGTTTTCATTTTCCGGGGCATAAAATCTTATTTGCTTTGATGATCTCTACCATGATGCTGCCGAATGCGGTTGTCGTTATCCCTCGTTATATTTTATATAACAAAATGGGCGTGCTGAATAGTTACGATACTTTTTATTTGCCGGCAGCATTGGCATGCTATCCTTTTTTCATTTTTATGATGGTACAGTTTTTCAAAGGAATACCGCGGGAGCTGGATGAATCGGCTAAGATGGATGGATGCAATTCTTTCCAGACTTTGATACACGTTTTGCTGCCGTTGTCAAAAGCGTCCGTGTGTTCTGCGGCAATTTTTCAGTCTGTGTGGACCTGGAATGATTTTTTTAACTCTTTGATTTATATCAACAGTGTATCAAAATATCCGGTAAGTTTAGGACTCCGTATGTCGCTGGACAGTGCGGACGCTGCTCACTGGAATGAGATTTTTGCAATGTCGATTGTCTCGATCATACCATGTGTAATACTGTTTTTTACAGCGCAGAAGTATTTTGTAGAAGGCATTGCGACCTCCGGGATCAAAGGGTAGAAAAGCGGAAGGGAGTGAGTTGCTTTGAAATATTATATGGGGATCGACATAGGGACGACAAATCTCAAGGCAGCAGTATTCCGGGAGGATGGAGAGCTTGTATCTTATCACAGCGAAAGTACGCCGGTGAGTCATCCGAAACCATTTTTCAGTGAGATGGATCCAATGGAAGTATGGGAAAAAATAAAAATTTGTATTCGGGAAAATGTCAAACAATGTCCGGCAAAAGAAATATGTTCTGTCGCGGTATCTTCTATGGGTGAGGCAGGTATACTCGTGGAAGAGCAGGGCAGACCGCTGAATCCCTTTATTTTGTGGTATGATACCAGGTCAGAAGCGCAGTATAAAAGGCTGGAGACGGCTGTCGGTTATGATCGGCTTTATGAAATTACCGGGCAGATCCCATCTGTTAAATATGGGATCAGCAAGCTTTTATGGCTGAAGGAAAATGATTGGGAATTGTACCAGAGGGCCAGCCACTGGCTGTCTGTAGAGGATTGGATAATTTATTGTCTGTCAGGAAAGTATGCGACAGATTATTCTGTGGCAGCCAGAACTCTGGCGTTCGATGTGCACACATGCAATTGGTCGGATGAGATTATAGAAGCAGCAGGATTGAAGAAGCAGCTGTTTCCAAAAGCAGTTCCCGGCGGGACGGCTGTCGGAAGATTAAAACCGGAAATTTCTGTGGAATTAGGTTTAAATAAAGAAATGATTGTAGCGACAGGAGGCCATGACCATTCCTGTGCGGCTATTGCGGTGAACATTCAGAAGGAAGGTGTAATGCTGGATTCCATGGGGACAGCGGAGGTATTGATGATGGCGTTCGACCATGTGCTGCCCTTTGAAGTCCTTAGAAAATCAGGGTATTCTGTCTATCCGCACTGCGGAAAAAGAAAATACCGGTTGCTGTCCTCAAATCAGGCGTGCGGAGTATGTCTCCAGTGGTATTTCAAAAATATGGGGAGGGATCTGGAAACAGAAGCAAAAAAAACTGGCGTTTCCCGCTATGCATTGCTGGAAAAACAGATTTTGCTGCAGCGATCCCAAAACGAAAAGCTGCTTTTTTTCCCTTTTCTGCGTGGGTCTGCAGAAAATTCAGAACTTATGGGAACCTTTTGGGGGATGTCAGATACAGATAGGCCCGGAGATTATGCCGGCGCGATCATTGATGGAATGGCTTTTGAACTGAGGCGGCAGACGGAGGACTACATACAGCTTGCACAGCTTGAAAAGCCAGTGGTACGGATCGCGGGAGGTTTAAGCAAATCGGATTATATTATGAGACGTAAAAACAAAATACAGGGCGTTCCGGTAGAGGTTCCGGTATGTACGGAAGCCGCCTGCTTTGGCGCTGCGCTTCTTGGGGCGATTGCAGCCGGACATCTATCCTTTGAAGAACTGGAAAATTTCTGCAGGATACAGTATATCTTCCGTGAAGGACAGCCCTGCGAATATGCGGCGAAATTTACACAATACAAAAACATACGGGAGCAAATCGGCAGGCTGTATATGCAGTTAAGAGACGAATCGTTTCTGTGTAAAGAAAATTATGAATAAAAGGAGAGGCTGAATGGGAAAGAAAATTGCTGTAATTCATACAAGCCTTGCGATCAGAGAGCGTCTGGATGAGGAGATTATGCGGCAGATTCCGGGAGCGGAGATTCATAATATCATTGACGAGAGAATTTTATCGGATGTTATGAAAAAGGGTGTAGATGAAGATATCTGCCGCAGAATAAGTCTGTATATATTGGCCGGGGAGAGTATGGGCGCAGATATTATTCTAAATGCGTGTTCGTCGGTGGGAGAAGCTTTCGGGATTGGAACACATCTCACAAAAACGCCGTGCCTTAAAATTGATCAGGCAATGGCGGAGGAAGCGGTACGCTGCGGCAGCAGTATTGCTGTCTATGGGACGGTAGCGACTACACTGGAACCAAGTGCACGTCTTATTGAGACGGAAGCGGGGAAGATCGGGAAAAAGGTTTCGGTTACACGTTATCTGATCGACGGAGCATTTCAGATACTTGCAGAGGAGAAAAATGCTCAGAAGCATAATCAAATGGTAATGAAAAAGATAATGGAAACGAAAGAACGGCACGATGTAATTGTACTTGCGCAGGCGAGTATGGCAGTGCTGATTCCGGAAATGAAGAATGTCACACAGCCGGTTTTGTATAGTATCAACAGCGGTGTTAAGCGTTTGAAAAAGATGTTGGAGCAGGCAGCTTCGTGATACAGGAGGAATAGAGATGGAAATAATGAATGGTGATGTGCTGAGAAGGATGCTGAAGGAGGCAGATGAAGGCGGCTATGCGGTGCCAATGTTTAATTACACAGATTTGTGGGATCAGCTCGCAGTGCTTGAAGCGGCAAAAGAGCTAAGAGCGCCGGTTATGTTTGCATCAATTCCGAAAACAGTGAACATGTTGGGAGTGGAACTGCTTGGCGCTGTAGGAAAAATCAGGATGAAGCAGTCTGCGGAACCGATTATTCATCATCTGGATCATTCCAATTCGGTGGAATTATGTAAACAGGCGATTGACTGCGGTTATCCGTCAGTTATGATTGATGCCTCGAAAGAGTCTCTGGAGCAGAATATTGCAATGACCAGGGAAGTTGTGGAGTATGCGGCTGCTCATAAAGTTTGTGTGGAGGCGGAAATCGGCAAGATCAAGGGGCGCGACTATGAGGCTTCCTTTGAAGGCGGAGATTTTTTAGTACAGGTAGAGAATGCGGTAAAACTGGTAAAAGAGACAGGGGTGGATACGCTTGCTGTTGGAATTGGCACGGCACATGGCTTTTATCAGGGCAAACCGGAGATTAATTTTAAACGTCTGGCAGAGGTAAATGAGGCACTGGATATCCCGCTGGTACTTCACGGGGGGACCGGAATACCGGAAGAGGATGTTCGAAAAGCGATTAAAAATGGGATAAATAAAGTGAATGTAGGAACCCAGATCCGTTATACATATATGGATAATGTAGCGCGTGTCGTTCGGGAGAGAGGAGCGGTGATACATACGATTGACATCATGCAGGAAGTGATTCCGTATATTAAGGAGGCGGCAAAAACATGGATTAAAATATGCATGGCAGATGGAAAGGCTTGAATGCTGATATTATATAAGGAACGGAAAAGGCAGGTGTCCAGGTGAGAAAAAAAGAAAGCAATATTTTAATCGGATGTGTGGCAGATGATTTTACCGGCGCCGGAGATGCAGCTTCTTTTTTGGCGGAAAAGGGCATAAAGACGATGCTTTTTAATGGAATTCCGGGAGAGGAAGAGCTTGCGATGGACTGCCGGGCAGTGGTCATTGCATTGAAAACAAGAAGCGCTCGGCCGGAAATTGCAGCAGCGCAGACGTTGACGGCATTTCACTGGCTTGAAATGCATGGGGCAAGACAATTTTATGTGAAGTATTGTTCTACGTTTGACTCCTCGCCAGAGGGGAATATAGGTCCGGTTGTGGACTGCATTCTGGAAGCGTATGGAGTGAAGTATACAGTGCTTTGTCCTTCTCTTCCGGTAAATAAACGAACTGTACGGAGCGGGCAGCTTTTTGTGGATGGCGTGCCGCTGGACGAAAGTCCAATGCGGAACCATCCGCTAAACCCAATGTGGGATTCCCATATTGAACGCCTTATGAAAGAACAGGGCAAATATTCCTCGTTTGTAATAGATGGAGAATTGCTTGCCAGGCCGAAAGAGGAGATTTTGAATTATATAGAAGAGTATGGGCAGGACAAGGATCACTTTTATGTTATCCCCGATTTTGAGACAGACGCGCAGGGAAATAAAATTGCAGAAGTTTTCGGGGATTTAAAGCTGCTTACGGGAGGGGCAGGTCTTCTGGCGCATATGGCAGAAAAATATGCCCCACAGGCACAGAAGGAGATGAAGGAGACAGCAGATGCCGGAACTGTTGGAAAAGGGCTTGTTTTATCCGGAAGCTGTTCAAAGGCGACCAGGGAGCAGATTCGTTATTTTAAGGAAAAAGGCGGACGAAGTCTGGCGCTTTTTCCCGAAAAGCTGCTCAGCGGAGAAATGAGCCTGGAAGTAATATGGCAGTTTATACAGGAGAATACGCAGGAGGAGGTATTGATCTATTGTGATGGGTACGAGCGGAAGGAAACGCGGACAAGGGCGGAACAGGAGCGAAATGCAAACGTATTGGAAAAGGCGCTGGCAGATATTGCTGTAAGAGCATATCACAATGGATATAATCGTATTATTGCAGCGGGAGGAGAAACATCGGGGGCGATTGCTCTTGCATTGGGATTTGACGCATTTCTGATTGGAAAAAGCATAGCGCCGGGGGTACCGGTCATGATTCCGCTTCGCAGACCGGAAGTGCGTCTCGTATTGAAATCCGGTAATTTTGGGCAGCCCGATTTTTTTGTCCGTGCGCTTGACATGACCGGAGGAAGATAATATGGGAAATTTGCTGGAAGAAAAAACAGAAACAGCGGTATGGATAGCAAAAAGTTTGTTTGACAGGGGAAAGACGTCGGGTTCTTCGGCGAATCTGAGCTTTCTGCACAGAGGAATCATTTATATTTCGGGCAGCGGAACCTGCTTCGGGAGATTAAAACCGGAGGAATTTTCCAGAGTCCGGCTGTCGGATGGTGAGCATATTGGCGGAATAAAGCCAAGCAAGGAATTGCCCCTGCATCGGTGCTTTTATAAAAAAGACAGTAGTATACAGGCAGTGATTCATGTGCATAGTTTTTATTCGGTAGTTTGGTCATGTATGCCGCCGGAAAATACAAAATTGGTAATTCCGAGATACACACCTTATCTTGCAATGAAGCTTGGAGCGGTAGGGTGGATTCCATACGCAGAGCCTGGTTCGCAGGAATTATTTCAGTTGTTTGAAAACAATATAAATGAATGCAATGGATATTTGCTGGCTAATCATGGCGCTATTGCAGGCGGAAAGGATCTGCTGTCTGCGTTTTATGCGATAGAAGAACTGGAAGAAAGCTTACACGTAGCCTGGGAGCTTAGAAAAGAAAATGCAAATAGGATCTGAAAACTGACAGAGTTATGCGGCCCGGGCAGCCTTACTGGCAAAGGGCCGCGTTTTTTTACGGAAAAATACACGTTTACGCTGGATAATACAGCTAATATGTGTTATACTTAAACTCGTATTCACGAGGGAAACAATCAGATAAGGAAGGTGAGCGATTGGAAAACTATACCAAGTATAAGTTAAAAAGCAGCGAAGAGCTGGTGTCCCTGCTGGCCGGGAAGGACAACCTGTTTATCGTTGCCTGTAACAAGTGCTTTAAGGAGTTTGAAAACATTGACGAGCCGGATTGTGAAGAGCTTGAAAAGCTCGCAGCCGAGCAGGGCAAAACAATTACCGGCAGTGCAAAGGTTGATTTTTTATGCAACAAGGTCCAGACTGAGAAAAAGCTGCAGGACATGATTCCGGAAGGAACGGAAAATGTGCTTGTCGCTTCCTGTGGTCTGGGTATCCAGACCGTCGCAGATCTGGCAGGAAAGCCCGTATATGCGGCCAGCAATTCACTGAATTATACGGGGCATCACGGCATGGCGCTGACGAAAAAGAGCTGTGACGCGTGCGCGCAGTGTTATCTGAATATTACCGGAGGTATCTGTCCGATCGTTGACTGTTCCAAGAGTCTTGTGAACGGACAGTGCGGAGGCGCAAAGGACGGCAAATGCGAGGTAGACGGCAATAAAGACTGCGCATGGGAAAAGATTTACAGAAGGCTGGAGAAGCAGGGACGTCTGGAAGAGTTCTTACACCAGCCGGTACAGATACGGGATTACTCGAAGGTAAACTTCAAAGTCATCAACGATTATGTGAAATCTGTCCGCGAGAGCAGACTTGCGGGCTATTACGGCGGCGTTCATCCCTCGGAGCGCAAGGAATTCACAGAGCATCTTCCGCTTGTGAGATTCCCGGAGCCGGAAGAGGTCGTGATTCCGCTGTCCATGCATGCGGGCGCTCCGGCGAACCCGGTCGTGCAGGTGGGCGATACCGTGAAGGTCGGACAGAAGATCGGCGAAGCGGCAGCCTTCATCAGCAGTCCGATCCACTCCAGTGTGAGCGGAACGGTAGTTGCGATCGAGCCGCACGGACATGCCACAAGAGGCGAATGTCTCTCCGTTGTCATTCGTTCGGACGGAAAGAATACGCTGGACGAATCCGTAAAGCCGCATAAGTCTCTCGATGAGCTTACGCCGGACGAGATCGTTGAGATTGTCCGCGAGGCAGGAATCGTCGGCATGGGCGGAGCCGGATTCCCGACATCTGTAAAACTGAAACCGCCGAAGCCGATCGACACGATCCTGCTGAACGGCTGCGAATGTGAGCCGTATCTGACGGCAGACCACCGGGTGCTCCTGGAGTTTGCGGACGACGTCATTTACGGTCTGAAAGCGATCATCAAAACCGTCAATGCAGAAAAAGGTCTGATCGTTATTGAGGATAACAAGCCGGATGCCATCGAGCTGATGCAGGCCAAGATCGCGGACTGCGACAACATCGAGGTAGTAGTGGCTAAGACGAAGTACCCGCAGGGCGCTGAGAAGATGCTGATCAAGCGCGTGATGGGCAGACAGGTTCCGCGCGGAGGGCTGCCTGCAGATGTAGGCTGCGTTGTCAGCAATATCAGCACCACAAAAGCGATCTCCGACGCGATCCGGAAGGGTATGCCGCTGATCGAGCGTGTGGTAACGGTAACCGGTGAGAGAATAAAGAATCCGGGCAATTACATAGTAAAGATCGGTACCAACACCAAAGATCTGATCGACTACTGCGGAGGTCTGGTGGGCGACGACATCACCATCAAGGCAGGCGGTCCGATGATGGGCTTTGTTCTGAACGATACGAACGTGCCGATCATGAAGGGCTCCAACGGTATCATTGCCGTTGAGACGGACCACAGTGTGGAGCAGCCGTGCATCAAGTGCGGACGCTGTGTTGACGTATGTCCGATGGAACTCACTCCGCTGTATTTCGCAAAATATGCGGATGAGGAAAACTGGCAGGGCATGAAGGATAGAAACGTTATGGATTGTGTGGAGTGCAGAAGCTGTGAATACATCTGTTCCTCCAAGATTCCGTTAGTGGCAAAGATAAAAGCCGGAAAAAATGCGGTAAGGGGGATGAAGTAATATGTTGATTACCCAGTTAAAATCCAAAGAGACAATCGCATCGCTGGCAGAGGGCAAGGTTTTTATCATTAACTGCCATGGATGCAAGGAAGTGCATTTCCCGGAAAAGGAAGCGCTGGAGCTTCAGAAGGAGCTGGAGGCTGACGGGAAACTGACAGGAGCGATCACAACAGATTATATCTGCAATCCGGACAACATGAAGCTGCGTCTGGAAAAGCACAAAGATGAGATCGCGGCAGCCGATGTGATCCTGGTACTTTCCTGCGGCGTTGGCGTGCAGACGGTCGCAGAGTATTTTGAGGATAAAAAAGTATGCGCGGCATGTGATACCTATCCGCTGCCGGGCTTCCAGGGCGTGACGCCGCTGGAGTACGACTGCAAGCAGTGCGGCGAGTGCTATCTGAACTTAACCGGCGGCATCTGCCCGATCACGGCATGTTCCAAGAGCCTTGTAAATGGTCAGTGCGGCGGTTCCAAAAACGGCATGTGCGAGGTGGATGGCGACATGGAGTGCGGCTGGGAGCGCATCTACAGAAGACTTGCGCAGATCGGACGTCTTGACGCGCTGAAATGTCCGACGCAGATACGTAATTTCGCAACCGATGACGAAGTGAAAAATTTATAATGAGTAGGAGTAATGTACAATGAAAATTACGGAATTATTTGAACGTGGTGAATTTGTGGTTTCTGCGGAAGTAGGACCGCCTAAAGGAATTCATATTGAACATACACTGGAAGAAGCGAAAACGTATCTGAGCGGCATTACGGCTGTCAACGTAACCGACAACCAGTCCTCCGTTATGCGTCTCGGTTCCCTTGCGGTATGTAAAGCTCTCAAGGACGAGGGGCTGACGCCGATCTATCAGCTTACCTGCCGCGACAGAAACCGTATCGCGCTGCAGTCCGACCTGCTGAGTGCGGCGATGCTCGGCATCGAAAACATTCTCTGTCTGACGGGCGACCACACAAAGATGGGCGACCATCCGCAGGCAAAGCCGGTATTCGACCTCGATTCCGTTTCTCTTCTTCATACCGTGACGAAGCTGGAATCTGGCGTTGATCTCGGCGGAAACGAGTTGATTGGCGAGCCGCCGAAGTTTGCGAAGGGCGCAGTTGTTTCTCCGTGCAGCGATTCTGTGGACGCACAGCTTGCAAAGATGGAGCGCAAGGTAGCAGCAGGCGCAGACTACTTCCAGACACAGGCAGTATTCGAGCCGGAGAAATTCATCAAATTCATGGAGAAGGCAAAACAGTTCGGCAAACCGGTCCAGGTTGGCATCATCATCCCGAAATCCGCGGGCATGGCAAAGTTCATGAACAACAATGTTGCCGGCGTCCATGTTCCGGATGAGATGATCGAAGAGCTGAAGGCTGACAAGGAAAAGACAAAGGCAGGCATCACCGGTGTGGAGATCGCTGCCCGCATTATCAAAGAATGTAAGCCGTACTGCCAGGGCGTACATATCATGGCGCTTGGCTGGGAGTCCAAGGTACCGGCGCTTCTTGAACAGGCTGGAATCTAAATATAAAAAAGTGCTGCCGCACGAAATGATGGAATAAATCATTGGTGCGGCAGTATTTTTTATGCTTTCGGATGCGGCTCCCTGCGGTATTCTGAAGGGCTTTTTCCGGTCATTTTTTTAAACAGGCGGCTGAAATATTTTTCGTCCCGGTAACCTGTCTGGAAAGAAATCTCCTGGATGGATTTTCCGGTGGTGGTCAGCAGCTTTCTGGCGCACTCCATGCGCAGACGGATGCAATAGTCGCTGAAGGAAACCCCGACGATATCGTGAAAGCAGCGGCTGAAATAGCCGTAGCTCATCTGGGCGTTCCGGGCGATCTCCGTCGTATCAATCTGCTCCGTGTAGTGCGTGTCGATATAATTCTTCACATTCAGAATGCTCCGGACGACCGCGTCGGAGTATTTGGATGAAAAACGAAAATAATTTGTTTTCTCATAGAGCAGGATCAGCCAGTCCTCCACCTCTTGCCAGTTGTGAAATACAGCGGGGACCGCTATTTTTTCTCCGGTCAGCTCGCTGTAGGAGGAATTCCAGACCGCCTCCAGCGCCAGCAGAAGGTGATAGAGGGCGGAGGGCCTTAGCTTCTGCGTTTTCAGATCAAAGGTGATCTGGTGAAAAAGGTCGTTTTCGTGAATCCAGTTCAGAGAAAGCCACTCTTTTTTGAGCTGCTCTACCGACTCCGCGCTCTGAATCGTTTCGTCCTCAAAAAGCTCATAGGCGTGTTTGTCGTTGACGGTTTTCAGCGGCTGGTAATCGTAGAAAAACTGCTCCTTCTGATAGTGGCGCAGAAGCTTGCCGAGCTGTGCGTACGTCATTTCCGACACGTCCGAGATGCGCAGCAGCATCGTGTTCGGAAAATGCTCCGGGAAGGAAAATTCTTTTGTATCGCTTGTAAATACCCAGACACCTGCAAAAAGCTCAAAAATATTTTTGCTGTCGGCAAGCTGATTCAGCTCCTGAAATTGAAAAATATGCTCCTCCCCGTCCGGCTCCACAGTCAGAAGCGCATAAATTGACGGATAGAGAATTTTGCTGTTCCTCCAGTCGACGCCTGCCGGACCGGATACATTGCTTTTCTTTTTCATGACGGCGGCATAGATACGGTCAAGAATCTGGTCGAAATTTTCCCTGTCAAAATGCGTTTTTGCGATATAGTCAATCGCGCCGACGCGCAGTACGCTCTGGATGTACTCAAATTCCGTGTGAACCGTCAGCACAACATAGCTAAGCGCCGGATAGCGTGCGGACGCTGTCTGGATAAAGGTCATGCCATCCATGATTGGCATATCGAGATCCACAAGCACAAGGTCGACAGGATTTTTCGCAAGAAAATCAAGCGCCTCTTTTCCGTTGGATGCCTCGCCGACAATTTTCATATGATGCTTTTCCCAGGGCATCAGTATCTGGATACCCTTTCGCGTTAAAATATCGTCATCTACGATCAGTATTTTCAGCATGATAACCGCCGCCTTTCATTTTTGGAAATTCTATTGATATCGTTGTTCCGGCGCCGCTTTCGCTGCTGACAGAGAAAGAGCAGTTGTCCGGGAAAAAGCTGTGCAGACTGTTGACCACGTAAGACAGACCGATGCCGGACTGCGGGATGTCGGGAGATGCTGAAGCCGCAGAAAAACCTGCACCGGGAGAGACCGGACCGGTATTTAAAACGGCTTCACACAGGCGATGGACTGCTTCCAGCCGGTCGGGAGCGATGCCGGAGCCGGTGTCGGAGACGGTAAGACGGATGCGCTCGTCAATTTGGACTTCCACGAGGATTTCCATGCCGGGACGGTAGCCGTGGCTCAGCGCGTTTTCTACCAGCGGCTGCAGCAGGAATTTGGGGCAGGGGTAATTCAGCTCCTCTGCAGCAGACGGGCGGATTATTTCAAAGTGAAAATCGTAGCGCACCTTCTGGAGCCGGATATATTCCTGCAGGGCGCCAAGCTCCTTTTCCAGAGTGGCGGAAACGCTGTCCTTGTCAAGATTGTAGCTCAGAAGATGGGCGAGCGACTGCGTAAGGTCATCTATTTCATGCTGTCCGTTCATCAGCGCCAGCCAGTGCATCGTATTCAGCGTGTTTAGCAGAAAGTGCGGATTGATTTGTGCGCGCAGCTTTTCGAGCTGAACCTGGGCGGTTGTTTTTTCCTGCGCGATAATCTTTTGGATCATCTGCTGGATCTGCTTTTGCAGAGAAGCTATTTTCTGCAGAAGATGCTCATATTCCGGGATGGAGGAATGCCATTCCCGGGAAACCTCCTCGTCGGAGAGCAGAAGCTCAAGCTGACGATCGAAAAGCTGCAGCGGCGTATAGATGCTCCGCCAGAAATAGACGGCGAGCAGCCCCACCAGAACCGCAATGATGATCGTGCAGAGCAGGGCTTCCCGGAGAGAATGGTAGTAGTCAAGCGCGTAAATCTGGTTCGGAATGATCAGATGCACCTGCCAGCCCTGCGGCATATCCCTGGAAAGACTGCGGAAGTTCTTTGTTTTGCCGACGGACAGCAGAGCGGGGATTTCCTCGCTGCTGTCCTCGGGGAAATTTGTATAAATCAGCTCGCCGTCCGTGTTTGTTACCGCAAGATAGGCGGATTTTCGCCCGGCAAGCTCAATCGGATCGAGCATGGAATAAAAGCCTGTCTCAATAGACAGCGTAACGCTCCTTCCGTTTGGCAGCGTCTCGGTCCGGTTGAGGATCAGCACCGGATTGCCGTTGTAGTTGCTCTGGCTGGAGCAGGGACCGTAGAACGAAAAGGCAGAATTCTGATAGAGCACGGGAAGCTGATCAGTTTGATTTCCGCTCACGGGATAACTGCTGTAGATATATTCCGATTCTGTGTTATCATATAAAGAGAGCAGAGAAACATCGGTGTTGGAGAGCGTAAGCATCGTGATATCGTTCATAAGGGCAGAATACTGCTCCTGATGGTCATACGGCGAGGAAACTGAATAATAGAGAAGCAGCGTGTCCTGTATCGCTTCGTTGTCGAGAATCTGCCCGGAGGTCAGCGTCAGATTCCACAGAAGATCCTGCATGGTATCGCAGGTTTCGGAGAGCAGGCTGTTGTAATCGTCGGCGAGCTGTTTTTCCGTAAAGCGGGTGATGAAGCGGCCGCCGATAAAAATATAGGTAAACAGCATGAGCAGCAGGATACCGAAAAAAGAAATAAAAATTCTCGCTTTTAAAGAAACGCTCCGCAAATTGGTCATTTTTCTGCCTTCCTTTTTAAAATTCCTGTTCTTATTATAAAATTTGTACAAATCATTTGTCAACATAGATGCCGCACAGAAGGGGTGGAGTATTTTGCCGGACAGGAGGACAATAATGAAATGCGGACACAGCAGTTTTGAACAAAGTACCCCTTTCGGTGAAGTCTGTCGGTTCAAAAAAGCGCACAGAAAAGATATACTGGATTCATCAAAAAACATGGAGGTGCGAAAATGAAGAAAAGAAAGCAAACAATTTTAATTGCCGGATTAGCATGTGCGATGGCTCTTGGCGGAGCGGTTTCGGTGGGCGCGAGCGAAAATATGCCGGTGGACGAGAGCGGAAATCCCAGTCCCTTCGGAAAATACGAGGAGCCGGTTACGGTGGAAATCGTTCAGTCGATCAATCCGACGCTTCCGCTCCCGGAAGGCGACAGCGCGACAGACAACTACTTTACCAGATACATCAAGGAAAATCTGAATATTGATATCGCGGTGAAGTGGTCGGCAGCTTCCGCAGATTACAATGAGAAGCTGAATCTGGCGATCGCGGCAAACGACCTGCCGGATGTGTTCGTAGTAAATGAACAGCAATTCCGCAAGCTGCTCAAATCGGATATGCTGGCAGATCTGACGCCGTACTTTGACACCTATACATATGACATCATCAAACAGAACATTGACACGACTGACGGAAAAGCGATGGAAAACATCACTTATGATGGAAAAATCTATGCGATTCCAAATGTGCAGGTGGAAGGTGACGGCTACAATCTGATGTGGATCCGGCAGGACTGGCTGGACGAGCTGGGACTGGAAGCGCCTCAGACTATAGAAGAGCTGGAGCAGGTGGCAAAGGCATTTGTAGATAATAACATGGGCGGAGAAAATACCATCGGAATCCTGGGACCGACGATCAACGGTGCGCTGTACAACACGTTTCTTTCGATTAACAATTTGAACTGCCTGGACGGAATCTTCCAGGCATACCAGAGCTATCCGGGCTTCTGGGTGCAGGATGAGGAAGGAAATGTTGTTTACGGCTCCACGACGCAGGAGACGAAGGAGGCGCTTGCCGAGCTGCAGAAGCTCTACGCAGACGGCGTACTCGACCAGGAGCTTGGCGTGAGAAAAGACGCGGATGAGGCGTGGAAGAGCGGAAAAGCAGGTATCCTGTTCTCCCCGTGGTGGCACGGCTACAACGTAAAGGACTGCATCGCCAACAATCCGGAGGCGGAATGGAAGGCATATGCAGCTCCGGTCGCGGAGGATGAAAACTGGTATCCGAAGCTTGGCGGCGTTGGCAACAGTTACTGTGTGGTGCGCAAGGGCTATGAGCATCCGGAGGCAGCGATTATGCTGAACAACCTGCTTCGAAGAAGCGAGGGCCTCTTCCAGGAGGAGACAAGTCTGGATATGAGCTATTATCCGGGACGCGTTGTTGTTGCTCCGAGCGACGAATGCAGCTTCAGCGTAGAAGCGCTGCGGGCAAAAATGAACGGCGAGGAAATTCCGGAGTACGATCCGCTGAACTACAAGCTGCTTGAAAGCGATTTAAACAGTCTGGAGGAGTGCCTGGAGGCGCCCTACGATGATCTGAGTATTGAAAAATGGAATACCGAAATCATGTCCACCTCCGGAAGCTTCGGAAGACTGTATTCCCTGCTGATGGGCATGTCCGCGGTGGAGGACGCAGAGGAAGCGGGCATTGTAAACAAGGTTTACAGTGTGACCTACACACAGACCGATACGATGGAGCGCAGATGGACGAACCTCAAGAAGAAAGAGGACGAAACCTTCCTGAAAATCATCATCGGCGAGGAACCTCTGGAGGCATTCGACACCTTTGTGGAAGAGTGGAACGCCGAAGGCGGAGCGGATATTACGGCGGAAGTGCAGGAACTTGCAAATCAGTAAGAGCGGCGCTGTGAATGGGTGCCCGGGGCATCTGAGAAATTTCAGATGCCCTCTCTTTTTCAAAAAAGGAGACAGACATGAATAGAAAGAAAAATAATATCTTCCATTCCAGGACAGGGGCATACTGGCTGATGCTGCTCCCGGCTCTGGTCTGGATGATCATGATAAATATTGTCCCAATGTTTGGTATCGTGATGGCGTTCCAGGATTACAATCCGGGGCTTGGCATCTTTCGCTCTGAATTTATCGGGCTGGAAAATTTTGAATATATGTTCCAGATGAAAGATGTGTCCCAGATTTTTACAAATACGGTGGTGATCGCGGTGGGCAAGCTGCTGCTGAACGTGTTTGTGCCTGTGGTATTTGCACTGCTGCTCAACGAAATAAAAAATGCGGCGTTTAAGAAAAGCGTGCAGACCATTGTGTACCTCCCGCATTTTATCTCCTGGGTTATCATGGGTGGAATACTTCTGGATGTGTTTGGGTTATACGGACCGATCAACTCTGTCCTTTCCGCTCTTGGTATGGAGCGGGTGGCGTTCTTCCGGATTGCTTCGATCTTCCGGCAGCTCGCGATCGGAACGGATGTGTGGAAGGAATTTGGCTTCAATGCCGTGGTTTATCTGGCGGCGCTGACGGGAATCAGCCCGGCGCTTTACGAGGCGGCGGCAATCGACGGAGCGAGCCGCTGGCAGCGCATGTGGCACATCACGCTTCCGGGACTGAAACCGATCATCGTTCTGATGACGATCCTTGCGCTTGGCAATATCTTAAACGCGGGCTTCGATCAGATTTATAACATCTACAATCAGGCGGTTTATTCCACCGGTGATATTATCGATACCTGGGTATATCGTGTTGGCCTGAACGATCTGCAGTTTTCGCTGGCGACTGCGGTCGGGCTTCTGAAGTCTGTCGTAGGATTTTTACTGATCTCCCTGTCTTATGCGATTGCATACAAGAAGGCAAATTATCGGATTTTTTAGGAGGGCTTACGAATGGTAGAGAAAAAAACAGCCGGATATTATATCTTACAGGGAACGTTTGTCGTTATCCTGGTGCTTCTTGCGCTGAGCTGTCTGCTGCCGCTTCTGTATAATCTGGCAGTGTCTTTCAGCTCGAAGGAGGCGGCGGAAGCGGGGCTTGTGGCGTTCTGGCCGGTGGATTTCACTTTGAATGCCTACAAGGAGATCATGGGGGAGAAGGCGTTTTTTGTATCCTTCCTCACAGCGGTAAAGCGTGTGGCGCTCGCGCTTCTCATCACTCTGCCGGTTCTTACGATGGCAGCGTATCCGCTGGCAAAGAGCAAACATGAATTTGCGCCGCGCAATATGATTTTATGGATTTTTGTATTCTGTATGCTGTTTTCGGGAGGTACGATCCCGTGGTATATTGTGATGAAAGCATACGGACTGACAAACAGCGTTTTCGGGCTGGCAGTCTGCGGCGGCATCCCGGTGTTTAACCTGATCCTTATGGTGAATTTCTTCCAGGATATCCCGAAGGAATTGGAGGAGGCGGCGATGGTGGACGGGGCCGGGGCGTGGTACATTCTGACGCATATTGTCGTGCCGCTTTCGAAGCCCGTGCTGGCAACTATCGCATTATTTACGATCGTGACGCACTGGAACGATTTCTTCCAGGGACTCGTGCTTTCCACAGGCGAAAAATATTATCCGCTGCAGACCTACATTAAGCAGTTGATTTTTCAGGTGGATACGACGACCATGACGGCGGAGCAGATCAAGCAGGCGTCGATGATGTCAAACACCACGATGAACGCAGCGAAGATATTTATATCGATGGTTCCGGTGCTTTGCATTTATCCGTTTTTACAGAAATATTTTGTCACAGGCATCACCCTGGGCGGCGTGAAGGAGTAGGAGGAAAAGATGGAGCATTTGATTTTCAGCAATGACAGTTATGAGATGGACTGGCTGCGGCAGGATTTCCGGTACGGGAAGGTCACGGGACCGGAGGAGCTGGAGTTTGCGGCAGAGACGGAGCAGAAGGGGGATATTGCATACACCTGTGTTTCGATAACAAATCCGTCGGACAAACCGTATTTTACGAACAACGAGAGCATTGCGATTACCTTTCCGCTGCCGGACAGCTATGAGGACAGCAGAACCTGTCTGAAAAAGCGCTGTCATGTACACATTTTCTGCGGAAAACAGGTGAGCTGGATCTGCGCTCTGCGCATGGGCGGGGAGGCTCCCCACCTCGGCATGGTGCTGACGGAGGGCAGCCTTGCGGCATACAGTATCCAGCGGAATATCCTTCACCAGAGCAATGATCGTGGCTGTTTCCTTCTGCATCCGGAGGGGATGCAGCTTCAGCCGCATGAGACGAGGAAGCTTCGCTGGACGATCTTTCCGCACGATGGCAAAGCTGATTTTCTGAAGAAGCTGAGTGTCTATCAGCCGCGCATGGTGTGCGTGGAGGCGCAGCGCTATGTACTGTTTTTGGGCGAGACAAACCGGATAGAGATAACGCCAGCATTCCCGGCGGAGCGCGTGACGGTGAACGGCGAGGAAGCGCAGCGGGAGGGAAATTCCTTTGTTTATTCTTACACGGCGGAGAAGATCGGTGAGCTGACCTTTTCCATCTGCGCGGATGATGTGCAGACCGAATGCCGCATATTGGTGCAGGAGAGACCGGAGCTTTTAGCGCAGCGGCGGTGCCGTTTTCTGGCAAAGAATCAGCAGTATACGGGAGAGGGACCTCTTAACGGCGCTTATCTGGCATACGATAACGAGGAGGAGCGTCTGGTGTACACGCCGGAAAATGATTTTAACGGCGGCAGGGAGCGCATCGGCATGGGAATCCTGATGGCGCGTTACCTGCAGCAGAAAAAGGACGAAAATCTGATGGATAGTCTCGAAAAATATAGGGATTTTGTGCTGCGTGAACTGGTGGACAAAGAAACGGGATGTGTTTATAATGATATGGAACGCGATGACAGTTATCACAGGCTGTACAATGCGCCCTGGGCAGCGACCCTTTTCACAGAGCTTTACCGGCTGGAACAGAAAAGAGAGTATCTCACATATGCCTGCCGGATTGTGAAGCGCTACTATCAGGAGGGCGGCAAAGAATTTTATCCGATCGAGCTTCCGGTGCTCGCGCTGATAAAGGCGCTTGGCGAAGTGCAGATGGAGGCGGAGCAGAGAGAAATGCGGGTGCTGTTTATAAACCACGCTGACTGGCTGTGCGGGCGGGGACTGGATTATCCGCCCAGCGAGGTGAACTACGAGCAGAGCATTGTCGCTCCGGCGGCGCAGATTATACTGTCTGTCTATCTGCTGACGGGAAAGGAAAAGTATCTGCACGCGGGCGGGCAGCAGGTAAAGGTTCTGGAGCTGTTTAATGGAATGCAGCCGGACTATCATCTGTATGAGAGCGCCGTGCGTCACTGGGACGGATACTGGTTTGGAAAACGCCGGTATTACGGTGATACGTTTCCGCATTATTGGAGCGCGCTGACTGGAAATGTGTTTGCGCTTTATGCAAAGGCGACGAAAGATGCTTCATACATGAAGCGGGCGGAGGATTCCAGAAGAGGAGTGCTGCCGATGATTTTCCCGGATGGACGCGCCTCCTGCGCGTACGTTTATCCGCAGAGTGTGAATAACAGGCGGGCGTCATTTTATGATCCGTATGCGAATGATCAGGACTGGGGACTGTATTTTTATCTCCGCGAAGGAGAGGCGTATCAAAGAGACTAAGGAGGATTAACAGATGGGAAAAAAGATCAGCCGGATCTTGTACGGCGGCGACTATAACCCGAATCAGTGGCCGCGGGAAATCTGGAAGGAGGATATGCAGATTTTCCGGGATGCTCATATCAACAGTGCGACGATCAATGTTTTTTCCTGGGCAAAGCTGCAGCCGTCGGAGGAAACCTACGATTTCTCCGAACTGGATGAGATTGTCGATATGTTAAGCAAAGAAGATTATGATATCGTGCTGGCGACCTCCACCGGAGCGGTTCCGGCATGGATGGCGAAAAAATATCCGGAGGTTGAGCGCACGGACTACGAGGGACGTCATCACAAGTTTGGTCAGCGTCATAACGCGTGCCCGAATTCTCCGGTTTTTCAGAAATATTCGGCGGCGCTTGCAGCAAAGCTGGCGGAGCGCTACGGAAGCAATCCGCATGTGAAGTGCTGGCATGTGAACAACGAATACGGCGGCACCTGCTACTGCGAGAACTGTGAAAAGGCATTCCGCGTGTGGGTAAGGAAAAAATATGGAACGCTGGATGCGGTGAACAAAGCCTGGAATATGGAATTCTGGGGACATACGCTGTACGATTGGGATGAGATCGTGGCGCCGAACGCGCTCAGCGAGGGCATTGGTACGGAAAAAACAGCGTTTGCGGGAATTTCCATTGATTATAAACGCTTTAACTCAGACAGCATTCTGGAAAACTATAAGCTGGAGCGGGATGCGATCCGCAGGTTTGATTCCGAGGCTGTCATCACCACAAACCTGATGGGAAGCTATAAGGAGCTTGACTATTTTAAGTGGGCGAAGGAGATGGATGTGATCTCCTGGGATAATTATCCGGCGTACGATACACAGCCGGGATATACGGCGATGCAGCATGATCTTATGCGCGGCTTGAAGGATGCGCCGTTTATGCTGATGGAGCAGACGCCGAGCCAGCAGAACTGGCAGCCATATAATTCGCTGAAGCGCCCGGGGCAGATGCGCGCGCAGAGCCTGCAGACCATCGCGCACGGAGCCGACACCATCCAGTTTTTCCAGCTCCGCAGAAGCGTCGGGGCGTGCGAGAAATTCCATGGAGCGGTGATCAGCCACGCGGGAACAGAAAATACGAGAGTTTTCCGGGAAGTGCAGCAGCTTGGCGGCGAGCTGGAAAAGCTGGGAGACGTGATCCTGGGCAGCCGCAGCTCGGCAGAGGTCGGCGTCGTATTTGACTGGGATAATTACTGGGCGCTGGAGTACACGAGCGGTCCGACGGTGGATTTGATGTATGTAAAGCAGATTTATGCGTATTATCAGTATTTTTATCAGCATAATATACCGGTGAACATGATTCCGTTCGACGCGGATTTCAGTAAATATAAGCTGATCGTAGCGCCGGTACTGTACATGGTGAAGGCGGGAATGAAGGAAGCGCTGGAGAAATTCGTGCAGGATGGCGGTGTGCTGGTTCTCACTTATATGAGCGGGATCGCGGATCAGTCCGACAATGTTTATCTCGGCGGCTATCCCGGTCCGTTCCGGGAGATGGCCGGCGTCTGGGTGGAGGAAATCGACGCGCTCTCGCCGGAACAGACAAACCGGGTGCGGTTCGCAGACGGCAGCACCGGAAGCTGCAGCCTGGTGTGCGATCTGATGCATCTGGAGGGCGCAAAGAGCCTCGGCGAATACGCGGAGGATTTCTATGCGGGAATGCCGGCTGTCACAGAAAATTGCTATGGAAACGGTAAAGTGTACTATATCGGCACACTGCTGGAGGAATCCGCGCGCGGAAAGCTGTTCTCCTATATCTGTGGGAATGCGCAGATAAAAGGGCTGGCGGAAACAGCACCGGGGCTGGAGATCACCTGTCGCGAAACCGAAACGCACAAGATCTATTTTGCTCTGAACTTCGGGGATGAGGAATGCAGACTGCCGGAAATGTTCCGGGGACAGAAGGATCTGCTGACGGGCAGCGTGCTTGCAGAGGATACAGTCTTAAAGAAATTTGATGTATGCATAGTGCAGGTGGAAAAATAATTATATGAGCCAGGGGACAAAAGGTCTAAACCCATACGAGCTTGTTCAGAAGTGGGTTTGAGAGTTACTGTTCAGGTCAGGACTTTGCATTCAATGCAAAGTCCGTAAGAAAGTGATACAGGTGTGAGCAAATCCCATTCGCGGAGCGAATTTTAAATGGATTTGCGAATATTACTGTGAACAGTAACGTTTGAGAACTTTTGTCCCCATACAATCAACAGGGATTCTTTTGAACCTCTTCTGCCACTTTTCTGACGATCTCTTCCATCTGTCCGCGTTTTTCTTCCATATCCTTCACCAGCTTAAACTGCGTGCGTGCGCGGTCCAGGTTGTGGTTCTCACGGTGTATCTTGAAATAGTGGTCGCCCTCTAAGTGGTCTGCGAGAAAGCGCATCCCGCATTCGAGCGTCATCATAATTGCACCGTCGATCAGCGAATCCAGCTCGGCGGGGGTGAGCGTGCCGCCGCAGCCTTTCAGGAAGCCTTTCGTGTATGCCTCGAAAAGCTCCAGACTGCAGGAGACTTTTGAGAGATCCTGCTCATCCTCGGCGGCGGTGCTTGCGCCGAAGCGGATGGAATCTCCGAAATCATTGGCGGAAAGTCCCGGCATCACGGTGTCAAGGTCGATGACGCAGATGCCCTTTCCGGTTGCATTGTCGATCAGGATATTATTCAGCTTCGTGTCGTTGTGCGTAACGCGAAGGGGCAGCTCGCCGGATGCCTGCCGGTCCACCAGCGTGTGGACGTATTCTCTGCGCGCCTCCACAAAAGCAATTTTCCCGCGCACATTGTCCGCGCGTCCGGCGCTGTCTGCTGCGACCGCTTTTTCAAAATCGGCAAACCGTACCGGCGTGTCGTGAAAATGCGGGATCGTTTCGTGAAGCGTGTGCGCCGGATAATCCGCCAGCAGGCGCTGGAAATGCCCGAAGGAGAGCGCACTCTGGTAAAAATCCTCCACAGACTCCGACTGGTTGAAGCAGGAGGTATTTCCGATAAAATCGTACACACGCCAGTAGCCGTTTAAGTTATCCTTATAATACGGCTTTCCGTCAGCGGCGAGGCGTACGTTTAAGGTCTCCCGCGCCGGATCGCCGCCTTCCTCTATGATCTTTTTCCGAAGCCAGCCGGTAACGCCGCTGATATTTTCCATCAATTCTTCCGGATGATGAAATATTTCCGTATTTATGCGCTGCAGGATAAACTTGTCTGTCACGGAAACCTCCACAAGAAAGGTATCGTTGATGTGACCGTCGCCGTAGGAGCGGACGGATGCAGGATCTGCGTCGAGGCAAAAGGCATTCAGCACTTCCTGGGATATTGCTTTCTGATTCATGATCGTTCCTCCCGATATGTTTTTCTGTCTGCTATTATATCGTATCTATCAGAGAAATTCAAATGAATATAACAGTTTTTGTGGGATTAACATACAAATATTTTTTAAAAATAAAAATAAATTTCACAAATTTATCAAAAATGATTGCTTTTTTGAGGGAAATATTATATAATCCGTCTATAAGACGGACGCCGCAGTCTCGTGAACTTTGGACGTCCGATTTCACCTTAAAGGAGGACATAAGCTATGAACAAGAAATTTTTAGCAATGGCAGCAGTTGCATCTATGGTGGCAGCGGTACCGGCGGTATGCTCCGCAGAGGATGTGGAAATCAATGTAATTGCAGCAGAGTATGGCCAGAACACCGCAGACTGGTGGGCAAATTTTGTAGAGGATTTCAACAATGACAATGCAGGCATCAAGCTTACGGTAGAGGTTGTCTCCTGGAATGACATTTACACCGTAGTAAACACCCGTATTCAGGGAAACAACGCGCCGGATATTCTGAACATCGACGTATTTGCGGATTATCAGGCGGACGGTCTGCTTCTCCCGGCACAGGATTACGTTTCCGAAGAAACCTATGCGAAGATGTATCCGTCCTTCCTTGAGCAGTCTGTAGTGGACGATGTTGTATGGGCAGTTCCGGACCTTGCTTCCGCACGTGCGCTTTATTACAACGTAGATATTCTGGAAGCAGCAGGTGTGGAGGTTCCGACCACATGGGATGAACTGACGGCGGCTTGCGAAGCGATCAAGGCATATGACGACAGCATTTATCCGTGGGGTATCGATATGACAACTGACGAAGGTCAGGCTGCGTTCGCATACTACACCTGGAACAACGGCGGCGGCTTTGTTGATGAGAACGGCGACTGGGCGCTCAACAGCGATGCAAACGTAGAAGCGATCGAGTATGCGATCGGTCTTGTAAATGCCGGCTACACCAACACAGATCCGGCGAACAACACACGTTACGATCTGCAGGATATGTTCGGCGCAGGTCAGATCGCAATGGTTATCGCACCGAACAGCCTTCCGACCTACATTGCAGACGGCGGACACGAAGTAAACTATGCGGTAGCTTCCATTCCGTGCAATACCGGTGAATCCGTATCCGCAGGCGTTATGGACCGCTTCATGTGCTTTGACAACGGCTATTCTGAGGAAGAGCTGGCAGCGATCACCACATTCTTTGATTATTTCTATGACGATGCACGCTACTCTGACTGGGTTCTGATGGAAGGCTTCCTTCCGGCAACGATCGCAGGCGGCGAAGCAGTTGCAGCAGCAGACGAGAGCATGGCTGCATGGGTTGACATCGTAGGCTCCAGCAAATTCTATCCGACAGCAAAAGCTGAATGGGCAGATGTAAAACAGGGCGTTATCGACGTTGAGCAGAGAGCACTCCTCGGTGAAGATGTAAGAACACTGCTGGATGAGCTGCAGGCTGACATCGCAGGTTAATTTTCGAAACACATACTTTATTTTCTCAAAAAAGAGAACCGGGAGCCGGGCTGCACAAAGGCCCGGCTCTTTGTACAGATAAGTCTCAAACTGGTGGTGAAACATGAAAAAAAAGAATCTATTAAAGGCGGCGAGTCCCTATATCTGGCTGCTTCCGAGCATTTTATTAATGACAGTTTTTATTCTGTTTCCGATTTTCGAGGTGTTCCGCACGTCCCTGAGTGAAGTGAGCAGAGCCGGTATCATCAAGGGCTTTGCGGGGCTTGACAACTTTAAAAAAGTGGTCACAGGCTCTACCTTCGGGATGGTACTGAAGAACACACTCGTATGGACGATCGTGGTAGTAGGTCTGTCCACCCTCATCGGTTTTGCGCTGGCGCTCATGCTGAACAACGAATTCCGCGGAAGAAAGGTTGCGCGCGCGATCGTTGTATTTCCCTGGGCGACATCGCTGATCATCCAGGCCGGCGTCTGGAAATTTATCATTAACCCGGATTACGGTACCTTAAATACCCTGCTTTTGAAGCTGGGGCTTATCAGCAGTCCTGTGAACTGGACGCCCACGCCGGGCGCTTATTTCGCATGGGAGTGCTGGGTTGGTATTTTTGTAACGATTCCGTTTGTCACTTTTTGCGTGCTTTCCGGGCTGCAGAGTATTGACGCATCTTATTATGAATCGGCAACGGTGGACGGAGCGGGATTCTGGCAGAAGCTGTTCAATATCACGATCCCGCTTGTAAAATCGTCCCTTACCGTCAGCACGGTACTGAATATTATTTATGTATTCAATTCCTTTCCGATCGTCTGGACGATCACCAAGGGAGACCCGGCAAACCGTACCGATACCCTTGTTACTTACCTGTATAAGCAGGCATTTTATAAAGGCAGAACCGGTGAAGCGGCGGCGATTTCCGTAATCGGCTTTCTGATTCTGTGCGTCTGTGCCTCCGTCTATATGATTGCTTCTTTAAGAAAGGAGGAGCAGGATGAGTAAAGAAAAAAAGTACATCAAGAAAGCGCGTACACCCAAGGATAAAGTGCTCAGGGTGCTGCTGTATGTGGCGATCATTGTAATGGTCCTGGTAACGCTGTATCCTTATTTTGTGATGTTTACCACAGCGCTGAAATCCCGCGCGGAAATCTATTCCATGAAGGGCACGCTGCTCCCGATCGAGTGGGAGTGGGAAAACTTCGTGGATATCTGGAGCCTGGCGCCGCTGGGACGCTACTTTATCAATTCCATTCTGATATCAGGCGGAGCGACGGCAATCGCGATCCTCTGCGGTATTCCGGCGGCTTATGCGCTGTCGCGCATGAAGTTTAAGGGAAAGAAATTTTTCCTCGGTCTGGTGATCGTTTCCCAGATGTTTGCGCCGGTCGTGCTTCTGGTGGGTATTTACAAGGTCATGAGCGTGCTGCATCTCACCGACAGCCTGCTTGGTCTGATCTTTATCAACGCGGCGTTTAACCAGGCGTTTGCCATCTGGCTTCTGCGGGGGACCTTTATGTCGATCTCTCCGGAGATGGAGCAGGCGGCGACGATTGACGGCTGCAATCAGCTCCAGGCGATGATCCGGGTTCTTCTCCCGGTAGCGGCACCTGGCATTGTGACGGCGCTGATCTTCGTGTTTATCAATGCGTGGAACGAGTACACGGTTGCGCTGACGCTGATCTCCAGCGACCTTCTGAAACCGCTGACGGTCGGCATCACGGTATTTAACGGCTACAATATGATCGAGTGGCAGTATCTGTTTGCATCATCGCTGTTTGCTACCATACCGGTTGTCATTCTCTTTATCTGTATCGAGAAGCATCTGGTGGGCGGTCTGACAAGCGGCGGCGTAAAGGGATAAATGCCCGATCTGTGATTTAAATAAAATATGCTCTGAGTGGTATTCACCGCGGATGCGTTTGCGGTGGAGACCACTCAGAGCATTTTTACAGCAGTTTTTTTGCGATTGCTTCCGCGGCGGTCGCCTTTGCGGACGCATAGTATCCGGGGCTTTTCAGGCAGAAGCCGTGGAACAGACAGTCGATGATGAGCATCTGCCCCATCCTTGCCGCGATGGAGCCGGATTGGAGCGGGCTTTCGTTGTAGCCGCACAGCAGGATGACGTCGGCAAAGGCGGCAGCCTGCGATTTTGGAAAGTGTGTGACCAGGATCACGGGAATTTTGCGCTGGTGCGCGACGTTCATAATGTCCTCCATGTCGCGGGTGGCGCCGGAGTAAGAGAAAAATAAAATCACATCCTGCGGGGTGGCGAGCGCAGTGGAAAGCATCTGCATATGGGAATCCGCGATGTGGATGAACTGCGTGGACGCCGTGCTGAACCGCGCCCATGCTTCCATTGCCATCACAGAACTGCTTCCATGCCCGAAGCAGTAAACGTGGCGCGCATCGTAGAGCAGATCGACCGCTTTCGAAATTGCCTTTTCGTCCAGCAGATCAAAGGTCTCTGTGAGAGACAGGATATTTGCAGACAGCAGCTTCTGGAAGATACTGGAAAGGCTGTCCTGCGAGGTGATCGTGGAGGGGGTGCCGGACGGCTCGCCCATATCCGTCACGCGGTCTGATTTTGCGATCGCAAGCTTGAAGTCGTTGTAACCCGCTAAACCGAGCTTGTGGCAGAAACGTGTGATGGTAGCTTCCGAAACCCCGCTTTTTTCCGCAAGCGCTGAAATGGAAAGATACTGCGTTTCCGTGGTGTTTGCAAAAATATAATCAGCCAGCTTTTTGCCGGAGCGGGTGAATGAGGGATATTGCTCCGTGATATAATCCAGGATATTAACAGACATAGAAAACCTCCTTTCGTAAGATTTTTCCGTTTAGTATTTCCTACTATTATAAAGTAAAAATGCTTCCTCTGCAAGTAAAGGTTATAAACTAAAAATGAAATGGAATTTCAGGAACAATTTTATTGAAAATAATTTTCCGGTAGAGTATAATAAAAATAGCTGGGACGGCATGTCCCAAAATAAAGAAAGGAAGGGATAGTATGAGCAAAGCGGAGAAGTACCAGGGCATCATTCCGGCATTTTATGCCTGCTATGATGAGAACGGAGAGGTAGACGGAGAACGGGTGGAGGCGCTGACACGCCATCTTGTAAAAAAGGGCGTAAAGGGCGTTTATGTAGGCGGTTCTTCGGGAGAGTGCATCTATCAGACGGTTGCTGACAGAAAGCTGACGCTGGAGCACGTGATGAAAGCGGCGGAGGGTAAGCTGACAGTTATCGCGCACGTTGCCTGCAACAATACGGCAGAGAGCCAGGAGCTGGCAAGACATGCGGAGAGCCTTGGGGTGGATGCGATCGCGGCGATCCCGCCGATTTATTTCCATCTGCCGGAGCATGCGATCGCGCAGTACTGGAATGACATTTCCGCGGCGGCTCCGAACACGGATTTTGTGATCTATAATATCCCGCAGCTCGCGGGCGTGGCGCTGACGATGCCGCTTTTTAAGGAAATGAGAAAAAATCCGAGAGTAGTTGCCGTAAAGAACAGCTCCATGCCGACGCAGGATATCCAGATGTTCAAGATGGAAGGCGGCGAGGGCTTTATCGTGTTCAACGGTCCCGATGAGCAGCTTGTTTCCGGTCTTGCGATCGGTGCGGACGGCGGAATCGGCGGAACCTACGGGGTAATGCCAGAGCTGTATCTGAAGATCAAGGAGCTGGTGGACGCCGGCAGGATCAAAGAGGCGCAGGATGTACAGAACGCGGCGGATGCGATCATCTATGCGATGTGCGCGTGCCACGGCAACCTGTATGCGGTGATGAAAGAGGTCATGAAGATACGCGACGGTCTGGAGCTTGGCGGCGTGCGTAAACCGCTTCCGTCTCTGATCCCGGAGGATATGCCGCAGGTAGAAAAGTGCGCGAAGATGATCGACGAAGCGATCGCGAAATTCTGCTGAGGCTGCGAACTGCGGCAATGCGGCGGAACCGCGGCAGAGGAGGGAAACATGAAAATCTGTGTGTTGGATATCGGCGGGACGGCGATCAAAGCCGGTATCTGTGAGAACGGAAATTTAAGCGCTCTCAAAGAATTTCCCACAGAGGCGAAGCTTGGGGGCGCGCATGTCGCAGCGCGCGCGCAGGAGATCATCGAAGGATACCGGAGGGAGCACGCGTTTTCAAGGATCGGCATCAGCACGGCGGGACAGGTGAACCCGGTGCAGGGAAGCATTATCTGGGCAAACGAAAATATTCCAGGCTATACAGGTATGCGCCTGAAGGATATGATGGAAGAAAAATTCCAGCTTCCGACCGCCGTGGAAAACGATGTGAATGCGGCGGCGCTCGGCGAGGCGGTGTTCGGCGCAGGCAGAGGAATGCGTGATTTTGCCTGCCTTACCTACGGAACCGGCGTTGGCGGGGCGCTGTTTCTCGGCGGAAAGCTGTACTCAGGCAGCAGCTTTTCTGCCGGAGAATTCGGGGCGTTAGTCACGCACCCGGAGGATCGCGATCCGGAAAAAGATTTTTTCTCCGGCTGCTATGAAAAGTACGCTTCCGCCACTGCGCTGGTGGAGCGCGCAAGGGCGCTGGATGAGTCGCTTTCGAACGGGCGTCTTGTTTTTGAAAGAAAAGAAGAGCCGGAGGTGGCGGCGGTCATCGATGAATGGATCGGTGAGATCGTCTACGGTCTTATCACGATCATTCATATGCTGAACCCCGGAGGCATTATCCTGGGCGGCGGTGTGATGGAGCAGCCCTGCGTGCTGGAAAAAATCAAAGAACGGTTATACAGGAATACGATACCGAGCTTCCGCGGCGTGGAGCTGAAAAAAGCGGAGCTTGGAAATCGCGCGGGGATGCTCGGCGCATCCGTGCTGCATGAGAAAAGATAGGGAGGGAAATTTTGTGAATAAAGAAGAACTCTTTGCGAAGATGAAGGGAAAAGTGATCGTGTCCTGCCAGGCAGTGCCGGGCGAGCCGCTTTATGTGGAAGAGAAATCCATCATGTATCTGATGGCGAGAGCCGCAAAGCGGGCGGGCACTCCGATGATCCGCACCAGCAGTATCCGTGACGTGGTTGCAATCAAGGAAGAAACCGGGCTGCCGGTGATCGGGCTTGTGAAAATACAGTATGAGGGATTTGAAAGCTATATCACGCCGACCATGAAAGAGGTGGATGACCTTGTGGCGGCAGGCTCCGACATTATCGCCCTGGACTGCACCGATCAGAAGCGCGGCGACGGGAAGACTATCAGTGAGTTTATAACGGAGGTGCGTGCAAAATATCCGGAAGCGATCCTGATGGCGGACATTTCTACCTATGAAGAGGGTGTGCGCGCATGGAAGCTTGGCATGGATATCGTTGGAACGACGATGAACGGCTATACCAGTTATACCGAAAAGACGGACGGACCGAACTACGAGCTGGTGAAAGAGCTTTCTGCAGCGCTGGATATCCCTGTGATCGGAGAGGGAAGGATACATTCACCGGAGCAGGCGGTTAAGATGCTCGACGCCGGGGCGTTCGCTGTGGTAGTTGGCGGGGCAATCACCAGACCGCTTGAGATCGCGCAGAGATTTATCAGTGCTGTGGAGGCAAGATAAGATGAAACATATTGTTTGCTTTGGGGATTCCAATACGCATGGCTACTGTGCGGAAAACAACGGCAGATTTGACGAGACGCAGCGCTGGACATGCCTTTTGCAGAAGGGACTTGGCGACGATTACCTTGTGCTCGAAGAGGGATTGAGCGGGCGGACGACCTGCTTTACCGATCCGATCCACGAGGGGCTGAACGGTCTGGATTACATTTATCCCTGCCTGATGAGCCATGAGCCGGTGGATCTGCTGATCATTATGCTGGGAACGAACGATACAAAGGAACGGTTCGGCTCCTCGGCGGCGTGTATCGCGCTCGGACTGAAGCGCCTGATCGCAAAAGCGATCGCCACGACGGACTGCTGGCGTGATGGAAAACCAAATATCCTGGTGGTAACGCCGCAGAATATCGGCAGAGAATATGCGGACACCGAGGTGGCGCAGACGATGGGAAGAGGCTGTGCCAAGAAGTCTGAAGGGCTTGCTGCGCAATATGAGCAGATCGCCAAAATGATGGGCTGTCATTACCTGGATGCGAACCAGGTGGTATCTGCAGGACCGAACCAGGTTGATTTCATGCATTTGACGGAAGATGGGCACAGACAGCTTGCACAGGCGCTTTTGAAAATAATTCCCACGATTATGTAAAAATTTTTCAGAAAATGAAAAAATGAAAATATTTTCAAAAACATATTGACAAATTGCCTAAAGAAATGTAGAATAAGGGTACAACATTTATAAAGAATGAACAGGCTAAGACCTGTTCATTCTAATAATTAAAGGAGGGCGTTAAATATGAAATTCCGTAGGATCTTAGCACTTGCACTTGTTGGAACGATGGCATTATCTGCGACTGCATTTGCTGAAGGAGAAACAACAGAAATCACAATGTGGACCTATCCGGTTGGTGATTGGGGCAACGCAGAAGTAATGGACGGCCTGGTAGCAAAATTCAACGAGGCGCATCCGGAGATCAGCGTAAAGATCGAATATCTTGATTACACCAACGGCGACGACCAGATCAACACCGCGATCGAAGGCGGACAGGCACCGGATATCGTATTTGAAGGACCGGAGCGTCTGGTTGCAAACTGGGGCGCAAAGGGGCTTATGGTAGACCTGGCGGACCTCTGGACAGACGAAGCAAAAGAAGCGATCTACGATTCCGTAGAAGCAGCGTGCCAGAGCAACGACGGCGTATTCTATGAGTATCCGCTTTGCATGACAGCTCACACCATGGCGATCAACAGAGACGTATTTGAAGCAGCAGACGCTCTTCAGTATCTCGATGAGGAAACACGCACCTGGACAACCGAAGGCTTCATCAACGCTGTAAAGGCAGTTTATGAGAGCGGACAGGATCCGGTTGGCGCAGTATACTGCAGCGGACAGGGCGGAGACCAGGGTACACGCGCACTGGTAAACAACCTGTACGGCGGCACCTTCACAAACGCAGAGCACACCGCTTACACACTGGACAGCGAAGAGAACATCAAGGCTCTTGAGCTTCTGGCTGGCATGGACGGCATCAACTTTGACGCATCCATCGCAGGCGGCGATGAGATCCAGCTCTTCTGCAACGGCACACTGGCGATGGCATTCTGCTGGAACGTTGCACAGGAAAAGAACAATGCTGAGCTTATGGAGTTTGATGCGCTTCCGATGGCATTCCCGTCTGAGAGCGGCGAACCGCAGCTTTGCGGCGGTATCTGGGGCTTCGGTATCTTCAACAACGGCGACGAGGCGAAGATCGCAGCAGCGAAGACTTTCATTGACTTTATGGCAAACGATGAATCCATGGCGGCAGAGAGCGTAAAGGCTTCCACATACTGGCCGGTTAAGGATCTTGGAAACATCTACGAGGGCGATGAGCTGATGACAGAGTACTCTATCTTCACCCAGTACATGGGCGACTACTACCAGGTAGTTGGCGGATGGGCAGAGGCTCGTACCGCATGGTGGAACATGCTGCAGCAGATCGGTACCGGCGCAGACGTTGCTACCGCAGTTGCAGAATTCCAGACCACGGCAAACGCAGCAGCAGGACAGTAGGCTGTACTGTGAATGCGGAAAGGTTATCATCTGATAACGGAATAATTATCTGAACTCGTGCACCCTTCCTGCTTTGCGCGCGGGAAGGGTGTCTTCATATGTAGTGGCGTATGAAGGGGAAGGTTCAAAAAGAGAAAGGGGGAGGCTTCATGGCCGGTAAAGCAAAGAAAAACACTGGCTACAGCATGAGCAGAGCGCTGGTGCGCAGAGAAACGATCGCGGGATATGCGTTTATGCTGCCGAATCTGATATTTTTTGTCGGGTTTGTTATTTATCCGATGATTCAGTGTGTGATTACCAGTTTCTTTGATTCTACAATGAACCGGGCGGATATCTTTGTCGGACTGGGAAATTATATAGAGCTGTTCCAGGACGGCGTGTTCCTGCGCGCACTGTGGAATACCATTATTATTGTAGTAGTTTCCGTTCCTGTAACCTGTATCTTTTCACTGTGGGTAAGTTCGATCATTTACGATTTGAAGGGGCCCTTGTGTTCCCTGCTCAGATGCGTATTTTATCTTCCGGTCGTTACCGGTTCCGTGGCAGTTGCGGTTGTATGGAAATGGATGTACAACAATTACTATGGTATTTTCAACTACGTCGGCAAGGGCCTGGGACTGATTGACAAAAACATCAACTGGCTCGGCGATGAACGATTTGCGCTTGGATGTATTATTCTGATTCTGCTTACAACCTCTGTGGGACAGCCGATCGTGCTTTATGTATCCGCGCTGAACAACGTGGACGCGTCTCTGGTGGAGGCTGCAGAGGTAGACGGAGCGAATAAGATGCAGTGCTTCTGGAAGATTAAATGGCCGCAGATCATGCCGACCACGCTTTACATCCTCGTTATCACGACGATCAACAGCTTCCAGTGCTTCGCGCTGATACAGCTTCTGACAAGCGGCGGTCCGAACCACAGCACAGATACGATAATGTACTATATCTATCACACGGCGTTCAAGCTGTATCGCTATGGCTACGGTAATGCGATGGGAGTTGTCCTGGCGATTATTATTGCTGTGCTTTCCGCTGTCCAGTTTAAGATGGCGCAGTCAGATTAGAGGGGAGGTACGGAAAATGAATAAGACGACGGCAGTACGAACCAAGTGCTATAAGATTATATCGATAGCGGTGATCATCCTTCTGGCGATTGCCTTTGCATTCCCGCTTTACTGGATTATTACCGGCTCCTTTAAGACGGCAAAAGCAATCAACTCTACGACCCCGCAGTGGATACCCAATGAGTGGGTTTTGGATAACTATCAAAAGCTGTTCAGCAAGCAGACGGCGCCGCTCTGGTCTCTGAGCATTCCGTTTACCGGCATTACTTTTGCGGGACCGACTGTTCCGGCTTCTATCCGCTGGCTGATGAACACGATATTTATGGCGGTTATGTCCATGATCCTTACCTGCGCGACTTCGGCTATGGCGGGCTATGCGCTGGCAAAGAAGCGCTTTATCGGCAGAACGGTGCTGTTTTCGTTGATTGTCTGTGCGATGGCGCTGCCGAAACAGGTTATCCTGATTCCGTTGCTTCGGGAGATGTCGGCGCTGAATCTGTACAATACCATCTGGGCGGTAATCTTCCCGATTGTGGGCTGGCCGTTCGGCGTATTCCTGATTAAGCAGTTCGCGGAGGGGATACCGGGAGAGATGATGGAAGCTGCGCGCATCGACGGCGCGAGCGAGTGGAAAACCTTTACAAACATTGCGCTGCCGATGATTAAACCGGGTATCGGCGCGCTGGCGATTTTCACGTTCATCAATTCCTGGAACGATTACTTCATGCAGTTAATCATGCTTTCAAGTACGGAAAACGCAACGATTTCCCTTGGTATCGCACGTATGCAGGCGGAGAACTCCACAGACTTCGGTCTGATCATGGCAGGCGCTGCGCTGGCGGCGGTTCCGATTATCGTGGTATTCCTGATCTTCCAGAAATACTTCACGAAGGGCATTACGATGGGTGCGGTTAAAGGTTAAGAAAGAAAACAGATCTCAAAAGAGCGTATTAAAAATGATAAAAAATTCAATCAGGAGCAGGGGCAGAATAAAACTGTCCCTGCTCTGTTTCGTCTGCGGCGTCCGGAAAAAATATTTTCACCGGTGCGGTTGGAAATATTCTGATTAAAAACGGAAGATCGCCGTCGGATGATGCTATGCAGGTGACTGTCCGGAGGGCAGCGAAAGGAAGAACGTCGCTCCGCCGCCGGGCGTATCTTCAAACCATATTTTTCCGGACAGCATTCCGGACAGCTCCTTTGCAATGCTCAGTCCCAGACCGAAATGCGATTTATCGGTGCGGGATTTATCGGCGCAGTAAAAACGGTTGAAAATAAACGGTTTATCCTTCTCTGCAATGCCGCTTCCATGATCTGCGACAAGAAAAATCAATTCTCTGGCGGTCTGCCTCGTTTTTATTTCAATGGAGCTGTTTTCCGGCGAGTAACAGACTGCGTTGTCCAGAAAGATGCTCAATATCTGGAAAACACGCTCCTGGTCCGTAAAAAGAGGCGGGGAGCTTTTTTCGTCCAGCTCCAGCTTCAGACGGATATTTTTTTTCAGACATACGGGCTCGTAGGCTTCATACAGCGTAATCAGCAGCGTATCCACATCCGTCAGAGTTTTCTGGAGGGTCCACTGGTCGGCATCCGAGGCGGCAAGGAGCAGCATATCACGTATCAGTCCGGACATCCGGGTGCATTCCGCGTCGATGATGCCAAGGCTCTCCCGCACCTGCGGGGAGGTCTCACCGGCATCCTGGATGGCTTCCGCGTTTGCCATAATGACCGCCAGGGGGGATTTTAATTCGTGGGAGGCGGCGGCAATAAAGTCCTTCTGTCCCTTAAGCACCTGCTCTGTGGGGGCGAATGCTCTGCGCAGCAGAAAACGGCTGACAATCAGAATGCCCGCAAATGCCAGCAGCCAGATGGCGCAGTATGCCGGAGCCTGTTCTGCCAGCAGGCTTCCGGCGGAGGGCTCCTCATAAAATAAAATCAGAGAGAGCAGCTTTTGGGACTTTGTGAGAATGCTGGCGCAGATGGCAAGATAGTGGTCGCCGCTGTCACCGGAAATCTCCATATACCCGCTCTGCTCGGTAACGGCGGGACTGCTCAGGGCCCCGTCAGTCGTCCGTGCGGACATGCTTTTCTCTGCCGTTTCCCACAGCGTATCAGGGTCTGTGCGGGTATCCGGGGCGCTCCGGAACAGGACAGAGCCATCTTCGTCCGTCAGGAGGCTGTAAACGTGCATTTCGCTTTCATAGTCGGCGAGGAGTGCTTCCGGTTCTGAGGAATCCGCTTCCAGTTGATAAATAATAAGAGACGCTATGCGCTGGATATAAGTGATATCGGCAGTCTGCTGCGCCTGCCGGATGCTGTGGAAGGAAAAGCAGAGAATCAGCGTGACGATTGCCATAAAAACGACAATCAGAAAAATACGCAGGCGGTTTTGCAGTCGTTTAAGCATGTGATTCCTCCAACCGGTAGCCGGTACCGTAAATCGTTTTAATCTGGCAGGCGCTCCCAAGCTCCCGGAGGCGTCTGCGAAGAAAAGAAATATAGTTGTCCACATTTCCAGGTTCAATATCAGAATCGCTTCCCCATACCTTCAGAACAAGCTGCTCCCGTGAAAATACAGCTTCCGGCTGCCTCATCAGTGTGCCGAGAAGCTCTGCTTCTTTTGCTGTCAGCGCGACCTTTCGCTGACTGCATTGGAGCGTCCGGGTGGAAGTATCGAACCGGAGGTCGCCGCAGGTGAGTAACTCTGCATCCTGTATCTGATGCGGCCGCCGCGTCAGCGCGCGCACCCTTGCCAGCAGCTCGCGGATGTGAAAGGGCTTTACCAGATAGTCGTCTGCCCCGCCGTCCAGACCGTCCACCCGGTCGTCCAGAGCGGACATTCCCGTAATGATGATGACAGGAATCTGGATATTTTTCTGGCGCATTGCCCGGATGATGGTCAGACCGTCGATGACCGGCAGCATACGGTCCACGATAGCGATATCATATCCATAATCGGTATTCAGCGCATAGAACATTGCCGTCTCCCCGTCGCTGCAGCATTCCACCATATAGCCGTTTTTTTCCAGCTCCCGCCGGATGGAGCGGCACAGCTCCCGGTCGTCTTCTATAAGTAATATTTTTATCATATCATTGCATTCCTCTCTTTGCGGGTGGCTGAACATGAAAAAGGCTGCCATTTGTCACTTAACTTTTATAGTATACCAGAGAAATCCTCTAAAAGTTATCAAAATCCGGGGGATTTCCTTTTTCTTTTTTCTGAGGATTTTTAGAGAAGTTTTCCATTATGATAGGCGCGTAAAAACAAACATTCCGAAAAGGGAATGCCGTGATGCTGCCGGGCGTGCAAAAGCCGGCAGATAAAGAAAGGAGAGATTTCTGATGAAACACAGGAGAACAATAACGGTAACAGCGATTCTGCTCTGCGCACTTGCGCTGACCGGCTGCCAGGGCTCTGTCGCCGGACAAAACGGGGAGAGTGACACAGCAGCGCAGAGCCAGGAGGAAAATCAGAATCCGCAGAATCTGGATGAAATGCAGGCGTCTGCAGCCCTGATTGGAAGCGTATCTGATTTCCAGGACGGGAGCTTCCAGGTGGTTCCGGAGCAGAGCACAGAAGATACGGCAATCCAGGCGGCAGCCGGTTATGAGAGCGGTATGGACAGCACCACTGTTTCTTATGGGGAGGACTGCCTTTTTCAGATTGCCAGTATCAGCACCACCACCGGGGAAATTACGCTTAAGGACGCCAGCGCGGCGGACGTGAAAAAATCCACCGGTGTCGCCGTCTACGGAGATACACAGGAAAACGGGGAAATTCATGCCGTAAAGGTGCTGATTACCCGCTATCAGTGACGGGAGGGAGAAAGCGATGCCTTTTTATCGGAGAGGGTTCCTTTATCTGAGAAGGAACTGTGCGAAGACGGCTCTTTTGTTTCTGGTATTTCTTTTTGTCAGCGGCATGATTCTGGGCACGACGATGCTGCTGGAAGCCGCAGAAGCCACGGAAGTGTCAATGCGGGAAAAAACGAAAGCCAGTGTCATCTGCGAGGCTTCGGATACTGCGCATCCGGTTACGGAGCAGGAGGCGGAAAGCATCCGGAGCCTGGAAGCGGTAACATCCGTCAACCGGATGGGGCAGCAGGCGGCATACGCGGTCAGCCTTACGCCGGTCACCGCCAGCGATTCCGGGGAGCCTGAGAACCGGCAGGTCAGTCTGTACGCATATGACGACCTGGAAAGCGAAGGACCTTTTGCGGAGCAGTCCTTCCGGCTTACGGAGGGCAGCCTGATTGATGCCCAAACCCGCCGCGGTGTTTTGGTGAACGCCGGATTTGCGGATGCAAACGGTCTTTCGGTCGGCGATACGATTTCGCTGGAAGCAGAGGACGGGAATGTCGTGACCGTAGAAGTGACCGGAGTGTACCTTGCCGGGAATGAAAGCCGGCAGGAAAACGACACTCCCGCCCTTTACCGGCTGGAGAACCGCATTTATATCGACAGCACGACGTATCTGGAGCTGACCGGCGGCGGATTTTACCAGGTGACCGTCTGCACCGGGCAGCCGGAGCTTCTGGATACGCTGGCGGAGGAGATAGAGGAAATTCTGCAGGGAAAAGCGGAGATTACCACATCGGACGTCCTTTACCGGCAGATGAAAGCGCCGCTTACGCAGATGACCGGGATGGTGGGGCTGATGAGGATACTTGCTTTTCTGACCGGCATCACGGTCGTCTCCCTGCTGCTCTGCATGTGGATGCGCGGAAGAAAGAAGGAAATGGCGGTATTTCTGAGCATGGGCGAACGGAAGCTGTTTATTTTTCTGCAGGCATTTCTGGAATCGGCTGCCGTATTTGCGGCTGCCCTGTGCGCCGCCTGCATCCTTGGAAATCTGGCGGCGGGGAAGCTGCAGGCGTTTCTGATGACTTTTGCAAAGACGGAGGTATCCGCGCAGATATCCGTGCGGACAGCCGATATCGCCCTTCTGGCGGGAAGCGGCATTCTGGTGGTGCTGGCGGCTGTTCTGCTGTCAGTGCTGCCGGTACTCAAGACAAATCCGAAAGATATTTTGTCAGAAATGGAGGAATGATACCATGAATTTATTTCAGAGAGCAATCCGCTCCTGCCTCAGAAAGCCGGTCCGGAGTATTCTGCTTTTGCTGGTCGTGTTTCTGGTCAGCCTGCTGTTTTTATCCGGCATGGCGGGGCGCTCGGCAAATATCGCTGTAAAGGACAGTACAAGACAGGCAATCGGCGCCGGGTTTTTGCTGGAGGAGAATCCGGAGAACCGCAGCAGGCGGATAGAGGAAGCCAGCCGGAAGATAGAGGAGTTGTCCGCGGACGGGCAGGGAGAATACGATGGCTACCATCAGCAGAAGATTACGGTAAACGGCAATGAAGTATGGCAGAGCTGGACGGATAATTCTTTTGAATCACTGAAAATGGAAGATATTGAAAAAATCGCCGCTGTGGAGGGGATTTCCGATTATAATATCACGACGGTTCCCACGGCGGTCCTGCCGGTCGGCTTTGAGCGGATTGAGGATGCAGGTACGGACCAGACCGGCGATCTGCAGGGAGTGGCGCTGGTCGGAAATCTGGATATGACGATGGATGACAATGTTCTTGGCGGAAACGTCACCATCAAAGAAGGAAGGATGACAACGGCAGAGGACAGTAACGTCTGCGTGATATCGGAGGAGCTGGCAGAGAAAAACCATCTGGAGGTGGGCGACAGTCTGAGGTTCTGCCCGGTGAAGGAGGAGGAGCCGGTACAGGAGGCGGTAATTGTGGGCATTTATCAGGTAAAAGAGCGGATGGAGCCTTATATGTCCGGCGATACGTACCGCTCCGAGAATGTGATTTTCACGGACCTGCATTTTCCGGAAAAGGTGGAGCAGGACGACCCGCTGTATGAGAAGGCGTATTTTAAGGTGGCGGATGTCAACGAATACGATGCGGTGCGGGAAGCAATCGCGGCGGCGGATATCGACTGGCAGAGATACGATTTGATTGACAATAACGGCAGTCTGGAAACGATGGCGGCGAACTTTCATGATTTGGAAAAAATCAACAATACGCTGCTGCTGGTGGTTGCCGGAGCCGGTTTTATGATTCTGTTTTTCATTTTTATTTTCTGGCTCAGGAGCAGGACGCATGAAATTGGGATACTGCTGTCGCTTGGAATTGCCAGAGGGAAGATTCTTCTGCAGATTGCAGCGGAGGCTTTCCTGGGCGGCGCGCTGGCGCTGGCACTTTCCTTTCTGGCGGCTCCGGCGGTATCGGACGCCGCCGCGGGCTATCTGACAGACTGGCAGGCGCAGCAGGACGAACTGCAGGCGGAGCTGGATGCGGGCGGAACCGCCACGGAGTACCAGGCGCCGGAGCTGACGGTAACGGATGTGGAAACAGAGCTCACGCCGGCGATGCTGCTGACGGATGGTCTCTGTGTGGGCGCTCTGATTCTTTTATCGACAGGCGTCGCCGGTGTGCTGATTCTGCGCAGAAAGCCGGCAGATATTTTAAAGGGGGAATAACTATGATTCTGGAAGCGGAAAATATCCGGTATTTTTATAAATCAAGGCGTGACAAAATGGTTCTGGAAAATGTGTCCGCCGCTTTTGAAGAGGCGGTGTTCTATGCGGTTACCGGTCCCAGCGGCTCTGGGAAAACGACGTTTCTTTCCCTGCTGGCGGGGCTGGATAACCCGGCGGAGGGAAGGATTCTTTATGAAGGGGAGGATATCCGCAAAAAAGGGCTGAATTACCATCGCAGGCATCATGTCTCTCTGGTATTCCAGAACTATAATCTGATTGATTATCTTACTGCCGAAGAGAATGTGAAGCTGGGCGGCACCAGGGACGCGGGAGAACTTTTGCAAAAGGTCGGCATCCTTTGCGGGGACTGGAAAAGAAATGTGCTGCAGCTTTCCGGCGGTCAGCAGCAGCGGGTAGCGATCGCCCGCGCTCTGGCAGGCGATGCGAAGGTGCTGCTCGCGGACGAACCGACCGGGAATCTGGACGAAGAGACAGCCGGCGGCATTATCCGGCTGCTGAAAAAGACCGCCCATGAATCGGGCAGATGCGTTATTGTGGTGACGCACAGCAGGCAACTGGCAGACGAGGCGGATGAAGTGCTGGAAATCGGGCAGGGAACGCTGCAGAAAAGGCAGTCTGCTGAGCCTGTGGATATCTTCCGGAAATAATGCTTGCAGGCGGCGACGGGGTCTGCTATGCTAGAAGAAAACGGTTGCGCAGACAGAAGACGCTGCTTTCTGTGGCGGAGAGTAACAGGGAGCCGCTTTTTGCAGCAGGACGACATGACAGACTGTTTTCTGTGCCGGGGAAAACGGAACAGGGCGCAGGCGGCAGCCGGAGGATGCAGGGTGGTGAAGAATTATGGAGAAGGATAAAATTTACACGATTGACGATATCGCCAGGGAGCTTGGCGTGAGCAAGACGACGGTATCGCGGGCGATCTCGGGAAAGGGGCGCATCAGCAAGGAGACGAGGGAACGGGTATTTGCTTTTATTGAGGAGCATGACTACCGACCGAACGTGGTGGCGCGCGCGCTTGCGCAGAGCAGAACATACAATCTGGGGCTTGTGCTCCCGGCGGATTATTCAGTGATGGATTTTCCGTTTTTTAAGGAGTGCATGAATGGGATTATTGAAGCGGCGTCCAGACATAATTATGACATTGTGATCACGATCGCGGACGCCAAGGACTTTTCCGGGAGCCGCCGCATGGTAGAGAACCGCAAGATAGACGGAATGATCCTGAGCCGGTCTACGGTGGATAATTCTGCAATGCAGCGTTATCTGAAGGAAAAACAGGTGCCGTTTGTCGTGGTGGGACCGGCGGACGAAGAGGGCATCGTCTGGGTGGATAATCAGAACCGGGAGGGAAGCTGCGAGCTGACAGGCATTCTTCTTTTGAAAGGGATCCGGCGGCTGGCGCTGCTGGGCGGAAATCGTGGGCATCTTGTGACGGAAAGCCGACTGCAGGGCTTTCTGGAGGCGCATCGCGAGCAGAAGGTGCCGGTGGACGAGTCGCTGATATTCTTTGATATTGAAAATTATACGGCGACGTCGGCTGCGCTGGAGGAAATTCTGGCAAGGGGCGCAGACGGCATTTTGTGTATGGATGATTTTATCACCAGTATGCTGATCGGCTGCCTGCGCGAGCGGAATATCCGGGTACCGGAGGATATGAAGATTGCAAGCTTTTACGACAATCCGCAGCTTGAACTTTTCAGACCGACCGTCACCAGTCTGCACTACAACACAAAAGGGCTGGGAGAAAATGCCTGTATGACGCTTTTGCGGCAGCTCGGCGAGGAAGTGGCGGAGGATGAGGCGGTATTAAATTATCAGGTGATCTTGCGTCAATCGACAAAATAGAATAGAGATTTCCGGCGGATGTAAGGTATCTGCATGGATCGATTTTGCATGGGACAGATTGTGAAAATGGAGGAAAAGATAGATATGAAGATAGGATTTATTGGCTGTGGAAATATGGCGAAGGCAATGATAAACGGAATTCTTTCAAGCGGGCAGGCACCGAAAGAAAATATAATGGCGTCGGCAAAGACAGAGGCGACCAGAAACAAAATAAGGGAGCAGCTTGGCATCCGTGCGGCAGAGAGTAACCGCGAGGCGGTGGAGTTTGCGGACGTCGTGTTTCTGGCGGTGAAGCCGCAGTATTTTGAAGAGGTGCTTACGGAAATCCGTCCCTCTGTGAGCAAACAGATTTTTGTGTCCATTGCTCCGGGGAAAACGCTCGCATGGCTGCAGGAACGCCTGGGAGACAGTGTGAAGATCATCCGCACGATGCCGAACACCCCGGCGATGGTGGGTGCAGGTATGACCGGGCTTTGCAAAAACGAACTTGTGACACATGAGGAAGCGGAGATGGTGTGCAGGCTTTGCGACAGCTTTGGCAAGACGGAAATAGTGCCGGAAAGCCTGATCGATGTGGTGGTCGGCGTGTCCGGAAGCTCGCCCGCCTACGTCTTTCTGTTTCTGGAGGCAATGGCGGACGCTGCGGTGGCAGACGGGATGCCGCGCGCGCAGGCGTATAAATTCGCTGCGCAGGCGGTGATGGGGAGCGCGAAGCTGATGCTGGAGACCGGCGAACATCCCGGCGTTTTAAAGGACATGGTCTGCTCCCCGGCAGGAACCACTATCGAGGCGGTGCGTGTGCTCGAAGAGAAAGGGCTGCGCAGTGCGGTGATCGAGGCGCAGAGAGCGTGCGTAAAGAAAGCGAAGGGACTGTGACGGAAACATGTTTACAGGAACATCGCAGAGAAAAAATATCAGCGTCATTTCAGAAAAGACGGAAAAAATAGAGATAAAAGGGTTTTAAAAAGAGTGCCGCATTTGAGAAAAATCTCTGGATGCGGCACCTTTTTTGTATATATAGTAGACTTTAAGATAAATTACCGTAGCTGTCGCAATAGAGTGTGACAGAGCGGGAAAGAGAGTCTGTTAATATACCGGCTACATAATGGTATCCGGTTGCTGACGCGGTAGCATGATTTCCGCTTTTGCTGGTAGTTGCATCGGAAACAGACCATGCAGAAGAGTAAGAAGCGGAACTGCCGTTGACACTTGTGCATGAAGATGATTTACCGTATGTATAGGAAAAAGTTGCATTAACAGACACTGACCACATTATAGAACCGGCGGAGTTCTTATAGTTTGTAGTTTTTGTTCCACTTAGAGAAGAACGTGTCGAGAAGGTTTGTGTAATGACAGTTTCCAGATAATCACCATTGGAAAGATATTCAATTCCTGTGTTTGCAGTTACATTACCAGTATTTGCTGATGACGGAAGAGAAAACATAAAAAGCAGACAA
>UMDR01007667.1_pt1 | contig 53371 bp, 47 predicted proteins | sample 1964541 | NCBI WGS metagenome assembly UMDR01 (sample SAMEA4835999, study PRJEB28245) | human gut metagenome | biome: gut microbiome; material: fecal sample | place: Denmark | collected 2008 | reverse complement strand
AATTCCAGACTTCTCGGCCCGCCGATCTGGAACAGGAATTTCTTACCGGTCAGGTCAATGCACTGCATATCATACTCAGAAGCTTCTGCCTGATAATAAGCGGCGAGGGACATCATAAAATATGTATCGTAACAATCTTCTGCTACTTTAAACATCATTCCGTGACAGGTAAGCTGTCCTTTTTCGTTACAGGTAAGCACGTGCTTTCCGGAACCTACCGGATATTTTGCAAAGCTGTTTGTGCAGTGTTTCTGGAGGAATTTTAAAGCGTCCGGTCCCTGGAAACGGAAATAGGGGGAGCAGCTTAAGCCTGCGTGGATGTATACAGATTTTTCCCAGGAGAGCTGCTCATCTCTCCAGCCGGTATATTCATAAGGCTGAACGTAAGGGGTAAAGAAGTTGTAAAACAGATGCTTTACATCCGCGTAAGGCGGTTCAAAAGGCGAATAGGAAATTTCTGAATTCTGCGGCATGGGAGCCATGACACAGCTATCCGTATATTTCTGATCGTTTTCAATGGGTTTCATAACATAATTTGCTGTCATATGATAGCCTCCTTATTGTGATTTTTTTGATATTGTTTGCGGAAAGTCCGCAGAACACACGTGAAAAAAATTAAATATGAATGGATTCGCTCCAGTCATCCTCATCATAGGAAATATCGTATCCGGAAGATTCAGTCCCCATACGGCCGCTGAGCATCTCATGGTATTGCTCGGTCAGGGATAATTCCTCATCCCGGTCTTCTGGCATCGGACTTTCGGTCAGGATGCTTCCCAGGCGTTTCACCGGCGCCCACCAGTTGGTGGTATCGCGCTCTTCCCCGGGGACCTCTTTTCTGCGCTTTTTCACAAGAAGCGCATCAATTTCCGGGTATTTTGCAATAGCGTTCATATCTTCCTGAAACTTAGTACCCACATATTCAAACGTCATCATAATAAATTCGTTCAGTTTAAAGTAATATTGATTCCGGATACCATGAATCCAGAGAATCTGCTGTGTTTTAAGGCTTGGGTTCAGCCATTTCCGGAGATATTCATCCCGTTTTTCAGGGACAATGTAAATCATTTCTGCAACTCGCTTCATGTTTCCTCCTTCTGAAAGACAAGCTTTCCTGTGTTTTTTGTTCGTTGATCGATAGATTTAATATAGCAATGCTGCGAGACAATTTCATCGGGCAAACATCAGAAAACACACACCCGGTTTTGGAAATTTTTCCAACACCGGGTGGTACAGGCAGGATTCTGTTTTTGAACGGGGATAAACATTCCATGTTTCTGTTAATGATTGAGGAGCTGCAGGATTTTTAAGGACAACTGCAGGGAAAAGCAGGTTTCTTCGTCTGATAAGGACAGAGAAAATTTCTCCTCCAGCTTGGAGATCCGGTAATACATGGAATTCTTATGGACACAGGCCAGCTTTGCAGTTTTATTAATATTTTTTCCGCATTTTAAGTATAATTCCAGATCGTTCAGATATTCTGTGTGGTGCTGGCGGTCGTAAGCTTGCATTTCCAGGATGGCGGGATTGCAGAGATAGCGCAGATCCATCTCCTTTTCTGCAAGCAGGAGAATCTGGTAGACAGAGAGGCGGCGGTATAGGCAGAGCCGATCCTCCAGATTCAGAATTTCTGCAATCCTGACTGCATTTTGCGCCTGTTCATAATAAATTTTTAAATCCAACAGGTCAGGGATGGGATTGCTGATCCCAATTTTATAGTCAATATTTGCTCCATAGCTGGCAAGGCTTTTTTCAAGAAGATGATTTTTCAGTATCGTTTCAGGAACCAGGAGTACGATATGGTCTTTATATACGATACTCAGGGAGTGATGCAGGTTCTGCATCAGATATTCCCGGATATAAAACGTTACAGCCTGCACCATAGGGCTTTTAAAGCTTATTATGGCAAGAAGCATATGGGTAAAGGCGGGCAGCTCCAGACATTTGAGACGCATTTCCAGCTCGCTTTTATCCGTGAGGACTCCTTCCAGCAGATCTGCCAGCAGAGTATAATAGGGAATCTGAAAGGGCGTGGATAAGCCTCTGTACAGCATCTCATAGGAAACGACCTTGCAAAAAAGGATTAGAAGATCTTTATCCTGTTCTTCAAAAGGCCTGCGGCATCCATATACACAAATGTGTCCGAGGGGCTGTGCACCGTCCCGTACTCTGGCCGCTAAAAAGGGAAAATCAGCAAAAGGATATTTCCCGATGCGAGGCTTGTCGGAAGAATATATTTTGGAGAAGTCACCGGTACGCATAATCTGTGAAATCTGTTCCGGGATACTGTAGCTGCGGCTTTTCATATGTTCCCAGAAATCATCATAAACGGAATCGTGGTCACTATAACATATGATTTTATATCCCAGATCGCAGACGAATACAGGGTTCCCAAAAAGTTCTGCGGCTGTATCGACAATGTATTGCATACCACATCGGTCAATTAATGCTTTCATTAGTTTTGCTTCTTTTTGTTCATAATTTTTATCCATGATAATCCTCCTGATCCCTTTCTTACCTGGAAAACATTTTTAAAAACTTGTCTAATGCGGAATTCGTATGCCGCTTGTGGTAGAAAATACCGAATGAGAGTTCTATATCTTCTGAAAGAGGTACAACAACATATTCCGGAGATTTCAATGTTAATATTTGAGGAAGTACTGCAATTCCAAAACCTGACGAGGCCAGACAATGTGCAATTTCGAGACTATTGCAGTAAAAAATCTTATCCGCAGAGTGATGTTCTGCCAACTGTTTCTGAAAGACAGAAATAGAGAGCGGTGCGTTAAGCGGATTACAGGCAATGATCGTCGTATTTTCCAGATCGCTCAAAGCAATGGAGTCTTTCCCGGCAAAAGGATGTGTGGCAGACATCAGACATATTAACTTGTCTTTTTGCAATTCTATAAAATGGATGCCGGATTTTTTTGGCATATTTTCCTTGTAATAGAAAAGGACATCTATTTTATCCTCAAGAAAAAGATTTAATATAATTTTGTAGCCAGGGCATTCAATATCCGGGCGTATGTCTGGATATGCAGAATGAAATTTTGTCAGGATCGGCGCTAAGTAAAAAAGTGCAGCAGGATTACTCATCCCGATCCGGATGGACTGAGAATTGACATACTGTCTTTGCACACGGGAAACAGCAGCCTGTGATTTCATGACGATATCTTTGGCATCCTTATAAAAAGATATGCCGGAAGGCGTAAGCTCTACGTGCCGGGTAGAACGGACAAAAAGAGTTACGCCAAGTTCGTGTTCCAGTGCGTTGATCTGTTTTGTAACAGCCGGCTGAGAAATATACAGAGCTTCTGCGGCTCTTGCAAAACTTAAATTTTCGGCAACAAGAATGAAGCATTTTAAATTATCTATCGTCATTTAATTTCCTCCTTTTAATAACGGTTTGTTATGAATTATAACATATTTTCAATTAAAGGTACAGTAGAAAGCTGATATAATCATTAAATAAAAAAGGAGGAAGTGGATGTAAAAATTCAGGCATCCCGAAAGCATATGGAAAAAATATGGAATAAAAAATTTGTATTGCTTTTTATTACGAACCTGTTGATGATGGCTACCTTTTATGCCTCTGTACCTATTTTGCCGATTTACTGTCAGGAGAATGGGATCACCGGCTCCAGAATTGGTATCGTCTTAACGGCAATGTCGGTAACCACGGTATTATTCAGGCCATTTGCGGGCTATATATTGGATAATTTTAATCGTTATCATGTTTATATGCTGTTTCTGGCTCTGTTTTGTCTGCCGTTTTTAGGGTTTGCTGCATTTCCTGTTTATGGAGTGCTGGTGCTGCTTCGTTTGTACATGGGCGTTGTTTATTCCGTCTGTGGTTCTGCGACGACAACATTGGCCGGAGATGTACTTCCGCCAAGCATGGCGGGAAAAGGGGTAAACCGGTCTGCGCTCACTATTTCGCTGGGGATGGCGGCTGGTCCGTTTATCGGTATCCAGGTCCAGAACCATTTAAGCAGTAAAGCATCTTTTGTTGTTTTATTTGTTTTAACAGTAATTGCTCTGATCTGTGTATCGTTCTGCAGGATCGAATATCCGAAGGTAGAACGTAAGAAATTTGTTCTGGCAGATGCATTTTATAAACCGGCGTTACCGTTCATGTTCAATATGATGTTTATCATGATCCCATTTGGGGCAGTGATCGCATATTCATCCATTTTTGCACAGGAAAAGGGATTGTCTTCGGTGATCCCGTATTTCTATATCTTCCTGGTGGCAGGAATGCTAATTTCAAAATTTTCCACACAGAAGATGATTGATGCCGGTAAGCATAAAATTCTTGTCGTGTTAAGCTTAGTGATCTTGTTTTTCACAATGGCGAGTTATTTCTTTATGGATAGTGGAGTTCATTTGCTTTTAGCCGGATTTTTATTAGGTCTTGGTTATGGTATTCTTCAGCCTTTATTCCAGTCATTTGTAACCGGAACAACACCGGCGCCAAAACGAGGCACAGCAAATGCTACTTATCTGCTTTCCTATGATATTGGTATCGGTATCGGTTCCTTTGTAATGGGAATATTTCAGGAAGGTATCGGCTTATCAACTGGATTTGCGCTCACAGCAGCAGCATATATTATCGGCGGCATTATCTATGCAGTATACGTTGACCGTTACTATGCAAAATTAATTCGGCAGAAAAAAATCGCCTGAAAATAAAAAATCATACTGGTAATCAATGAGGGAAATGATAAAGGGAAGACTGCAATTTTGCAGATAGAAAGAGATGATAAAACTGCCTTATTATAGAAAAATATTATGTGCTTTAGAGAATTATTTTGCAGAAGAAGATTGGAAAAATAAGTTTCTGACCGGCGGATGCTATTGGCTTGCCAATATATTGCATCAGAGAATTAAGGATTCTGTAATAATGATTAATCGGATCGAAGAACACTGTGCACTGTATTTCGAGAATGGTCTATATGACGTGCGCGGACGTATATCTGCCAGAAATTTTCATGCTGCATCTGAGCGTGAAATCAGTTTTATGAAGAAAAACTATATTCCAAAGTTTGATCAGGAGCAATTGGAAAAATTTATTAGAAGCGCGGTTTAAATACGGTACAGGAGGTGGAAAAATGCCGCAAAAACAATATGCGAACTCAGTTTTGAGGCTGGCAAATCAGATCCGCAGGGAATTTAATCTGATCACAGATAAAAACGGAACGCAGACGCGCATTCTTTATTTCCTTTTTAGTAACGATTTAGGCAGGAAAATTTATCAAAAGGATATAGAAGAAGCGTTGAATGTAAAGAGCGCAAGCCTTTCCTTACAGCTAAAAAAGTTAGAAAAGAGGAATATGATCGCCCGCAAAAAGGTTTCCGGCGACGATCGGTTAAAGGAGGTATGCCTGACCCCGGCGGGCAATGCATTAAAGGATAAGATCAATGAAGAGGTTCAGTTGCTGGAGGATACATTGACTGCGGGGATCAGTGAAAGCGATCTGACCATATTTGGGAATGTCGTTTGGAAAATGCTGGAGAATATATCATTAGATGGATGTTCCGGAAGATGGAATAAACAAGAGGAGGAAAAACAATGAACAATCAGGAAAAAATTGAGTTACTGGAGAAAAGGCTTCATGATCTTGAAGCAAACGGGAAAGAAAACTTCGGTGTGCAGAGAAGGATTCGCAGAGATATACGGAATCTGCAGAGAAAGACAGCGCAGGAAAAATAAAAATAGAAAGGACAATAACTATGGGTAAATTGGAAAAAGTGCAGAAATATGTGAAAAAAGGAAATGCAGATAAACTTGCTGCATTAGCCAACGATAAAGATAAAGAGATTCGTATGGCAGCGATCGAAGGGCTTGGAGAGATAAACAGTAATGAAAGGGCATTAAATACTTTGGTGGGTTTGCTGGAAGATGACGATGCGGATATCCGCAGAGCGGTTGTTGCTGCATTGGGAAAATCAGAGGGAAGCTATGTGGAAACACAATTGCGGTATTGCCTTTCGCATGAGAAGGATGAAAGGGTGTTGGAGACTGCAAAGGAATCGCTGGCAAGAATGAAAGAGAAAAAGAGTTAAAGTGATATCGCCTGCCTGAATGGTGCGCTCGGTTTAGAATGACCGGGCGCATATTTTATTTCCGCGAGCAATGAGCCAGGCGAAAATCGTTACGCGGGCTGATGAAAGCAGGAAGGAACTGGCCGATCAGTGGTTATAGAAGAAAAAAATAGTATAGTTTATCAGGAGTTTATAATTTTTCGTTTCATATGTGTTATACTGATCCTTAAAAGGCGGTGACACTATGACGGTTAAGAAGAGGCTGTTTTGGTCTAATATTTTAATGATTCTGGTTCCGGTAATTGCGACGGTACTCATCGGGGTCCTTTGTATGGGATTTATCTGGTTTGCCCTGATTCACGGCATGGGGATCGGGATTCACGATCCGGATGAATTTGAAGTAGCCTGTACAGCGATTTCCGAAGGGGTAAAAGAGAGCCTGGAGAATGGATCCGATTTCTCTTCTATTCAGGCGATTCTGGAAAAGAACCAGCTGACGCTCAGGGTTGATTCTGAGACGGAGTCTGTATATACTTATGGAGAGGAAGAGTCCGATGACAGTGCATTATATGCAGCCGCAGATTTATTGGACAATCAGGCAACCATTGCGAAAAACGGACGTATGCTGTATGCGCGTCAGATTACAGCAGATGGAATTTCTTATACGATTTACCTGACGGGAGGGTACTATAACACGCGTTCATATGCCGATTTAAAAACGGCGGTCGTTCTGGCGGCAATTTTGATCCTGTTTACCATTTTTGCCTCTATTTTATTTACCAATCGATTTTTGACGAAATTTGTATGGAAACGGATCGAAGAGCCGCTGGATATTCTGGTAAATGGTGTGCATGAACTGCGGGACGGAAATCTGGATTATCGTATCACATATGAGAGGCAGGATGAATTTTTACCGGTCTGCCAGGATTTCAATGAGATGGCAGGCAGGCTGAAAGAAATGGTACAGCGGATCCAGCAGCAGGAACGCAGCAGAAAGGAATTGATTGCCGGCATTTCCCATGATATCCGTACTCCTTTGACTTCTATTCAGGCATATGTGGAAGGGCTTCTGGACGGCATTGCAAAGACGCCGGAAGCGGAGCGCAGGTATCTGGAAACAATTAAAACAAAGGCAAAGGATCTGGATCATATTGTTTCCCAACTGTTCCTGTTTTCCAAAATGGAGCTGGGAGAGTACCCGAAGGACTTGCGCGAGCTGCGTCTGAACGAGGTGATGGAAGATATTGTGCTTCCCAGACAGGAAGAATACCGTCAGAAGGGGCTTTCCATTACGATGGATCTGGAAGAGGTTTCTCTGAAGGCAGACCCGGTCCAGTTTCAGCGGATCACGACGAATATTTTGGAGAACAGTTTAAAATATAAAGTGAAGGAGCAGGGAAATCTCCAAATATCGCTGCACCGGAAGGAAAGTGGCTTTTATTTGTCGTTTGCTGATGACGGACCGGGAGTTCCGGAAGAATCTCTTCCTCATTTGTTTGAAGTCTTTTACCGCAGCGATCCGTCCAGACAAAATCCGCATCAGGGCAGCGGTCTTGGCCTGGCGATCGTGGCGGCGGCGGCAGAACAGATGGGCGGAAGTATCCGGGCGCTTCCCTCCCGTATGGGTGGCCTGGAGATACAAATTGAATTTGAAGGTAAGGAGGAAGCCTGATGGATAAGATATTGATTATTGAAGATGATGAAGCGATTGCCGCCATTGAACGGGACTATCTTGAAATTGATGGTTTTCAGGTTGAAATTGCAGCGGATGGCGTAACCGGTTTAAAGCGGGGACTCAGTGGGGAGTTTAATCTGATCCTTTTGGATCTGATGCTTCCGGGAATGGATGGGTTTGCCGTGTGCCGGAAGCTTCGCGAAAAGCTGAACATTCCAATTTTGATGGTGACGGCCAGACAGGAGGATATTGACAAGATCCGGGGGCTTGGCCTGGGAGCCGACGATTATATAGAAAAGCCCTTCTCGCCGGGGGTTCTGGTGGCCAGAGTAAAAGCGAACCTGGCGCAGTACCGCAGGCTTTCAGAGCCGCAGAAGACACCCTCAGAGATTGCTCTGGGCGGAATCCGGCTGAATACCGGAACGCACCGGGTATTTGTGGACGGAAAAGAGGTAGAACTGAAAAACAAGGAATATGAACTGTTGCTTTTTCTGATGCTGAATGTGGACATGGTGTTTGACAGGGAAACTCTGTACGAAAAAGTATGGGGGCTGGAAGCCATGGGAGAAAACGCGACCGTTGCGGTGCATATCAACCGGCTCAGGGAGAAATTGGAGAAAGACCCGGCAAATCCCCGTTATATTGAAACCGTGTGGGGCGCAGGGTATCGGTTTAGGGGGTGAGACGTATGTGGATTGCTTTTGCGTTTGGTTCCGCGTTCTTTGCGGGAGTGACTTCAATTCTGGCAAAATGTGGCATTCGAAAAACGGATTCCACGGTTGCCACCGCGATCCGCACCATTGTGGTGCTGATCTTTTCCTGGCTAATGGTGTTTGTGGCAGGTTCCCAGAATCAGATCAGGGCGATTGACGGGAAAACGCTTCTGTTTCTTGTGCTGTCCGGTCTGGCTACCGGGGCTTCCTGGCTGTGCTATTTCAAAGCGCTGCAGATGGGGGATATCAACAAGGTGGTACCCATTGATAAGTCCAGCACGATTTTAACCATACTCCTGGCATTCCTGTTTCTTCAGGAACCGATCAGCCTGCCAAAAGCGATCGGTGTTGTACTGATTGCCATTGGTACATTTATGATGATTGAAAAGAAGGATGTGAGCGTCCGGCAGACAAAGAGCGGAAACTGGCTTCTTTATGCCGTCGGCTCCGCAGTATTCGCCAGTCTGACCTCTATTCTCGGAAAAGTGGGAATTTCCGGTGTGGAATCCAATCTGGGTACGGCTATTCGCACCGGCGTGGTACTGGTTATGGCGTGGGTGATGGTGTTTGCCACAGGGAAACAGCATATGCTCCGCGAAATACCGAAAGGAGAGCTTGGCTTTATCTGCCTGTCCGGCATTGCGACAGGCGCGTCATGGCTCTGCTACTATAAAGCGCTCCAGGATGGCCTTGCCAGTGTAGTGGCGCCCATCGACAAGCTGAGCATCCTCGTGACGGTGGCCTTTTCTTATATCGTGTTTCACGAAAAGCTGTCTAAGAAATCCGCCATTGGTCTTGTGGGCATTGTGGCCGGGACGCTGATTATGCTTATTCCATAGATTCTTTATTATATTTTATATGTAAAAGTCCGTATTTCCTTATGTCTTCCATTTGGGAATACGGACTTTTTTTGCAGGGAAGCCGTTAGTTTATATGGAGTTTAAGTCTGTTTTCTCTGTGGTTTATAACCGTGAGGTATTCTCTAACCGTAAAGTGAAGCGTTAAGAATGGAGGAAATCAGGATGGAAACGAAAATCACAGGTTTGACAGAGGCAGAGGCCAGGGAGAGAAAGCAGCGGGAGCTAAATGGTGTGCCCCGCCGCTCCATTACAAAATCAACCGGGCAGATCATCCGGGAAAATGTGTTTACCCTGTTTAATCTGCTCAATTTTTCAATCGCCGTACTTTTATTGTTTGCAAAGGCATATTCCAATATGCTGTTCATTGCGATTATTATTCTGAATATTGTGATCGGCATTGCACAGGAACTGAAAGCAAAAAAGCTGGTAGATGAATTATCGCTGTTAAACCGTCCCCAGGTAACGGTGCTGCGGGACGGAAGAGAAAAAAATGTTTCAGCGGAGGATATCGTCAGGGACGATGTGATGATGCTGGATAGCGGCAGACAGATCTGCAGTGATGCGGTGGTATTGTCGGGAAGTCTGGAGGTAAACGAATCGTTGCTGACCGGGGAGAGCGACGCCGTAGTGAAGGAGCCGGGAGATAAGCTTCTTTCCGGAAGCTCCGTGATTTCGGGAAAGTGCTATGCGCGGGTGACCCATGCGGGAAGCGAAAGCTATATCGGGAAGCTTGCGGATGAGGTGAAATCGGAGAAGGAAACGGGAAGCGAGCTGCTTGCTTCCATGCGGAAGGTTACCAGATTCACAAGCTTTTTAATTCTGCCTCTTGGCATTTTATTATTTATCGAAGCGTTTCTGCTTCGGAGCGGCTCTTTTGACACGGCAGTGGTGTCTACGGCGGCGGCCCTTTTGGGAATGCTCCCGAAAGGTCTGGTTCTCCTGATCTCCGTATCGCTGGCAAACGGCGTGATCCGCCTTTCCAAAAAGAAAATCCTGATACAGAATATCTATTCACTGGAAACGCTTGCCCATGTGGATGTATTATGCCTGGATAAAACAGGAACGCTGACGGACGGAAACATGAAAGTACGGAGCGTATCCTATCTGGGCGCTTTTCATGGGGAAGAAAGCCCTGGGAAAGAGGAGGCGGAAAGGCTGCTTCGTTCTTATCTGGCGGTAAGCGACGACAATAATGCAACCATACAGGCGCTGAAAGCAGAATGGAAACCGGAACAGATCGTGGCACCAGCCGGAAAGCTGCCGTTCTCTTCGAAACGGAAGTGGGGAGCCGTCAGCTTTGGGACAGCCGGAACCATATACGTCGGAGCGCCGGAGAGAATCTTAGGCCGCTGTCCGGAGGCAGTGGACGGGGCGTTGAATCAGAGCTGCCGGGTGCTTGCCATTGGATACAGTAAGCAGGGCTGGACAGAAGGCGAATCTTTGCCGCCGGATATCCTGCCGCTGTACATCGTAACTCTGGAGGACAATGTCCGGAAAAACGTGGGCGAAACGCTGAGCTATTTTTATCAGGAGGGCGTGGCGGTCAAGGTAATTTCCGGCGACCATGTGAAGACGGTATCCATGGTGGCAAAGAAAGCCGGGCTAAAGCACTGGGAGAAAGCGGTGGACATGTCCGCATTGGGAGAGAATATCGACTATGACCGGATCTGTGAAGAATATGATGTATTTGCCAGAGTGACGCCGAAGCAGAAGCAGGAGCTGGTAGCCGCTCTGAAGAGGAAAGGGCATCATGTGGCAATGACAGGCGATGGTGTCAACGACCTGCTGGCGCTTCGGACGGCGGACTGCTCCATTGCGGTGGCGGAAGGAAGCGACGCCAGCCGCCAGATTTCGCAGATCGTTTTATTGGAATCGGATTTTACCCATCTGCCCCAGGTGGTGATGGAAGGACGGAAGGTTGTAAACAACGTGACAAGAACAGCAGGGGTATTCTTTATTAAGACCATTTATTCCCTCTTGTTATCCCTGATCTGTCTGGTCGGAAATATTCCATTCCCGTTTATCCCGATCCAGATCACGCTTATTGATGCGGCGATGGAGGCGTATCCGTCCTTCCTGACGATCTTTGAAGCCGATACCAGGAGGATTCAGGGGAGCTTTTTGAAGAAAGCAATTGGGAATGCGCTGCCCTTTGCGCTGACAGCTACAAGCATGATGATGTTTGTCGCCCTGTTCCTTCCCCTGCCCGCCGCGCAAAAGCAGACGATGATGTACTTTCTCCTGATTCTGACGACGATGGCCGCCGTAATAAAAAGCTGCATACCGTTTACTGCTCTGCGCATCTTTATCTGTGTAACAATGGTGATCGGGACGTTCGCAGCTCTATGGCTGTTCCCGACTCTTTTGGAGATCACGGCGCTTTCGCCCATGCTTCTGGCGCTCACTGCGCTGATTTTTGGAATGGGTCTTGTAATATTGATTCTTATATTTCAGGCAAAACAGATGATGGAGACATAAACCAAAAGTATCTGAGAGTAAGGAGGGAGCTATGACGATCCAAAAGAAGATCGTATTATCCAATTTAATCATGGTGTTTGTTCCTATCCTGCTGGCCTTCGTTTTCGTACTCCTATGGATTCAGACTGCGGGACAGAAATACTGGAAGCCTTTGGAGGAAATGTATGAGGACAGAAATGGCGTCCTGTCTGCGCAAAATATCATTTACGCATATCAGGAAGAATTATGGGCGACCAACTGGGCAGAAATCGAAGGCGATGAGGAAGGAAAAGAGGCGGATGAACCGGACGCCATTCAGCTGATGCAGACGCCTAAAATGACAGAGCTCAGGCAGGAACTGGCGAGAATGAATTATCATTTTGCGGTTTCCATTGATGGAGAAACCGTGTATTCCAATTTGACAGAAAGCGAGATACAGGAAATCCGACAGATTGGAGGAGACGTTTTATCCGAAGCAGACTCGGTTACGTTGAATGATGGAAAGAATTCTGTGATTAAAAGCAGCTTCCGGGAAGATGATGAAACCTGCGCTATCCTTGCTTTCAATGACGGAATGGCAGGCAGCCGGATGGGGAAGAGCTATCTGCAAAAGTATGTCATTCCCTATCTGTGGGGTTTTTTGGCGTTGCTGCTTGGAATTATTGTTCTTGTGAACTTTCTTTGCTCCCGATGGCTAAAAATGCTTCTTCTCCCTTCCGTAAAGAACCTGAGAGCGGGGGCAAAGCGGGTAAGGGAAGGAAATCTGGATGAGGATATTCCGGTATACCGGCAGGATGAGCTGGGAGAAGTATGCAGCGAATTTAATGAAATGCAGCGGTATCTGAAGGAATCAGCCGAAGAACGGGTACGGTATGAAAGCGGCAGAAAAGAACTGATTTCCGGTATTTCCCACGATCTGCGGACGCCGCTCACGACGATTAAGGGTTACGTTTCCGGCCTGCTGGATGGAATCGCCGACACAGAAGAACAGAGAGAGCAATATCTGAAAGCCATTCAGGTGCGGGCGCTGGATATGGAAACCCTGCTTAACCATCTGTCTGCTTACAATAAACAGTGGAATCCGGAATTTATCTATCATATGGAGCGGACAGATCTTGCTTCGTACATCGGGAACTATCTGCGGGAAAACGCGGCTTATGTCAAAGAAAATGCGATTCAGATATCCTTTGAGATAGAAGGAGAAAATCTTCAGATCTGTCTGGATTCCCAGGAATTTAAACGGATTTTGGACAATCTGTTTTCCAATACGGTACGGTACCGGGAAAAGGCGCACAGCCAGATCAGTATTCGGATAGAACGTGAAGACGTTTTTGTAAGCCTGACCGTTACAGACGATGGCCCCGGCGTACCGGATGAGGCTGTACGAAACATATTTGACAGCTTCTACCGGCTGGACGGTTCCCGGACAAAGTGTTCGGAAGGAAGCGGACTGGGGCTGGCGATCGTAAAACAGATTGTAACGGCGCACAGGGGGATCGTTTATGCGCAGAGCCATCATGGGCTTTCTATTATCATGAAATTTCCGGCGGCGGATCAGGAGGCGGACAAATGACAAGGATTTTAATTATTGAAGACGATGCTTTGATCGCAAAGCTGGAAAAGGACTATTTTCGTGCGGAGGGGTGGGACGCAGATTGTGCAGAGGACGGTTTTCAGGCTCTATGCCAGTTTGAAAAGCAGGAGTATCAGGCAGTTATACTGGATCTGATGCTGCCGGGAAAAGACGGCTATGAAATTTGCCGGGAAATCCGCAGGAAATCAAAGGTTCCAATTATTATGGTAACGGCCCGGAAGGAAGAAATTGATACGATCCTTGGGCTTGGCCTGGGAGCAGATGATTATGTCGTAAAACCGTTCAGTCCTCCGGAACTGGTGGCAAGAGTCAAAGCGCACATTCATATCCATGAATTGTTTGAAGAAAAAACAGAAAGCTGCATTCAGGTGAAAAACCTGAAAATTTATCCGGACGCCTACCGGGTGTACAAGGATGACCGGGAGGTGGATCTGACAAGCCGAGAATTTGAACTGCTTTTATTTTTGGCTCAGAATCCGAATATTGTTTTTTCTAAGGAAAAGCTTTTTGACCGGGTATGGGGTATGGATGCGGTGGGAGATATGGCCACTGTTGCCGTACATATCAATAAGCTTCGGGAGAAAATAGAAGATCATCCGGCCGCCCCCAAACTGATCCAGACAGTATGGGGCGTCGGTTATCGGTTTCAGATTATATAATAGCGGGAACCTATAACCTGATCAACAATGCGGCCGTGATGGTAGAGAGGGGGCTTGGCTGCGCTGTTTGTTTCCATCTTGGGCTAGAAGTATGATAATCTGCGGTTTGTGCCGCTGTCGCCTGCGGTAGAAACTTTAGAATAGGTATTAGACATGAAGAAATGAAGAATGTTATATTGCAGATGTCCGGAAGGGCATCTATTTTTTTAATAAAATTATTTTACGGACAGGGGTAATAAATCGTCTATGACAATTCAGGAAGCAAGTGAGCGGTACCAGTGAGGAATATCTTGGGCGGGCGCTGAAAAAGAATATCGCCCGTGACAAGGAATGTTTTTGACCCACTTTAGAAAGAAGAGAAGTCAGCCGGAGAAGGGCTGCTGGAACTGGTATGGATGAAGAGGCGGTAAAGCATGTGTTTGATAAGTTTTAATATTATTCAAACAAAATTTAAGCAAAAAATAAATATAAACCCGATAGAATACACCCATAGTAAACGAAAGGAGGGTATTAGCAGTGTAAAAAATGGTACCCGTGATCGTTGCTCTGGCGGCGATTGCTGGAATTACAATTACAGTAGTCAGCCGGCTGCAGGATAGATAGAAGTGCAGACAGAAAAAGCAATGAAAAATCAGAACAGGAGGATTTGCCATGACAGAATATAGAATGAAAACAGGAAAAATCGGAGAAAAGGTTGTGAAAACAGCAACATCCGCATATAAGAAAATTGAAGATTCGGTAGTCGGCGGATATAAGAAGATTGAAGATTCGGCAGTTGGCGGATATAAGAAGATTGAGGATACAGTAGTTGGCGGATATAAGAAAATCGAGAATGCGTTTGTAGATACTTTTTTAGAAAAAGTAGAAGATGAAAAAGCTGTAGGCCCGGAGGAACAGGCGGACGGAGAAAGTGCTCGATGTGCAGAAGAATCCGCAGAATAGGACGGATTCTGTAGCTATTTGCAAATGCAGAGTGTCTGGTGTGGGGAACAGAAGGGCCAGAAACTATCGCAGAAGCGGTACGGACAGGAGATATAACAAACCTGGCGGGATGATGCCTCTATTGAATGTTTCTGTACGTGGATTCGTTGGTGCGGCCGTGTCCCGTAAGAAAATTAAACGGATATTTAGAAAAAGTGTATGCTCTGCCAGCACATGGCGGTGCTGACAGAGTGTATTCAGTTTCCGGATCTGATCCTGGTAATCCGTTGTCGATCAGGAGTTTGGAAGCTGGCTTGTATATTGTTTTATTTTAATAATGACAAATATAGCTACTACCAATTCTGTAATTGGCATGGCAAACCAGATCGCGTCTGCTCCTGCGACAGCAGGCAGCAGATAAATGAGACATCCGCTGATCACTGCCCCTCTTGCAACTGACACAAGGAAAGAAGTGCGTGGTTTCATCAGCGCCTGGAAATAGTAGGTCGAAAAAATATTAAGCGGCAGCAGGAGAAAGCTGATACCATAGCTGCGGATAATTCCCGGAGCAATCGCGAGTATTTCGTCTGTCGGAGTCATAAAAATGCGGATGAACAGGTTGGGGACAAGCTCCGCAAGCGCTGTCCAGATCAAACCAAATACGGCTGCCGTTCCTAATGCGTATTTTAAGATCTGACTGATCCGTTTTCCTTTACCGGCGCCGAAATTCGTTGAAATGATCGGCTGGGATGCCTGCCCGATGCTGTAGGCACAGCACTGGACAAAGGTGCTGATATTGATAATAATGCCATAAACAGACAAAGCATTTGTTCCGAGATATTTCAAAATCTGCCGGTTAAAAAGCATGGTCAGGATCCCCATTGCCACGTCAATAAAAAACGTGGAAAAACCGGTCACACTGATGGTCTTTAACCTGAAAAACAATCTTGTTGGTTTTTCTAACCGCAGTGTGTTTCGTTTGCTGCCAAAATGGGTCAGCATAATCAAAAGAGAAAATACGGAACCCATAGCAGTAGCAAGACCGGCGCCCATGATCCCCATATCCAGGGTGAATACGAAGAAATAATCGCCGAACACATTGAAGATCCCGCCGAACAGGACTGCTTTGGTTGCCAGTCCCGGATTACCGTCATTGCGGAGAAATGCTGCCATCAACTGTGTAAATAAAAAACTTGGCACCACAAATTTTACCGGGAACAGATAGCTCTTTGCTAAGGGAAGTAAGGTTTCTTCCGCTCCGAATAATTTTAATAAGCCGGTATCAAAGAAAATAATGCTGATCCAGGTAATGGCGGCAAGGATCACAACTCCGATTAAAGCAGCGGTAAAATACTCGTTCGATTCTTTCCGGTTGCTTTCTGATCTGCCCCGCAAGGTGGAAAAAAGCACGGAGCCGCCGATCCCCATCAGGAGACCTAAGCTGTATATGATATTCCAGATGGGAGCGACAACGGCAAGTGCCGCTGTACCGTTCGGTCCCTGGTACTGGCCGACCATCGCCATATCGACGACGCCATAAATGGACGAGATCAGCGCGCTGCCAAAGGCTGCCGTCAGATACTTAAAATACATAGGCTTGATTTTACTTGTGAGAAAATCCATACTGTGTCCTCCTTAAAATAAAATTTACGCCCGGTTATTGCTTCTATAACCGAGCGCACTCGACATCTTTTTCGTTCCTGTGGCTGCGGCCACGAAACCTCCGATGACAATTCTTTAAAATTACTCAGAGTAACAAAAAAGCCGGATAAAGTCTTACAGGCATCGCAGCCTGTTGCCTTATCCAGCTTATCACTTCTAAAGAATGATATGCCCTCCGAGCAAGCGCCTTTATCATACAGTATGGAATCGGATTTGTCAATCTGAAAATCTGAAAAAATTTTTTATGGTCTCGATTTTCTTTACCATTAAGATTTTTTCAGGGAAATATGGTAGAATGGTTTAAGCAAACAGAATAAGTATTATAACTTGAGAAAACAGGAGCAAGGAGGTCGGGCTCATGGCGTCGCACAGAGAAGAAGTCAATCGTCTGGCGGAGGAATTTGAAAGCTGCCAAAAAATTTTAATAGCGCTTGGCGACGAAAACCGCCAGCATCTCATGTTGGAAATGATGCGAATGGAGCACTGCGGAGGGATCCGGGTCGGAACGATTACAGAAAAAACAAATCTCTCCCGCCCTGCCGTATCTCATCATTTGCAAATATTAAAAGATGTCGGCATTTTGAAAGTGCGCAGGGAAGGAACAAAAAATTATTATTACTTTGATGCGGATATGGAGGCAATGAACAGACTAATACAAATGCTCCAACACGCAAGAAATATTATGGACCAGTTGCCAGATTGGAGTAGTGATAAATGATGAAGACAGGAGTGATTGATGTCGGCGGTGGTCTGCGCGGCGTGTATGCCGCCGGAGTTTTTGATTATTGCATGGATCAAAAAATTCAATTTGATCTTGGCATCGGTGTTTCGGCAGGCAGCGCCAATGTGGCATCCTACATAGCAGGGCAGAAAAAAAGAAATTATGCGTTTTATACAGATTATCCTTTCCGGCGGGAGTATATGAGCCTTCGAAATTTTCTTTTTAAAAAGTCCTATTTGGATCTGGATTATATTTATGGGAAATTAAGCAATACCGGCGGGGAAAATCCGTTGGATTATCGGGCAATAACGAGCAGCCCCATAGAATTTCTGGCGGTTGCTACGGATGCCAAAACCGGTCAGGCGAAATATTTTGATAAAAGTGATCTGAGGCAGGATGATTACAGCGTTCTAAAGGCGTCCTCTGCGATTCCATTTGTATGTCATCCCTATGAGGTGAATGGTGTGTCGTATTATGACGGCGCCCTGAGTGACCCCGTGCCGATACAAAAGGCGTTTGCGTCAGGCTGTGACCGGGCGGTGTTGATTCTGACCAAGCCGAGGGATATCCCGCGGACGCCGGGAAAGGACAACTTCTTTGCAGACAGGATACAGCGAAAATATCCGCTGGCGGCTGAAAGGCTGCGAAAACGGGCTGAACAGTATAATTCTGGAGTGGCAAAGGCGATAGAATATGAGGCTCGCGGGCAAGCTCTTATTATTGCTCCGGATAATACCTGTGGTGTGGATACGCTGACAAAGGATCAGGATGCCTTAAAGCGGTTTTATGAAAAGGGATATCAGGATGCAAGGGCCATTAGAGGCTTTCTTAATAACGATGAATGTGAGGTATGAATATGAACTTGACAGAAGCAATGAAAGCACGTCACAGTGTTCGCCAGTACAAAAGTACTCCGATAGGAGCAGAAACGCTTTTGGCTCTCCAGACGGAGATGAAAGCCTGCAATCGGGAAAGTGGGCTGCATATTCAGCTTGTGACCAATGAGCCGAAAGCCTTTGCCGGGTTTATGGCGCATTATGGAAAATTCAGCGGTGTCACAAACTATATCGCTATGATTGGAAAGAAGGGACCTGGGCTTGATGAAAAATGTGGTTATTATGGGGAGCGGATGGTTCTGAAAGCGCAGCAGCTCGGACTAAACACCTGCTGGGTCGCAATGACCTACAGCAAGATTAAAACAGCATTTGAGATCGGGCAAGGCGAAAAGCTTTGTATTGTCATCGCTTTGGGATATGGCGAAACGCAGGGAGTGGAACACAAGTCAAAATCGCTTTCTGAGGTAACAAAGGTAACCGGTTCCATGCCAGATTGGTTCAAAAAAGGTGCAGAGGCAGCTTTGCTTGCGCCTACCGCAATGAATCAGCAAAAGTTTCTGCTCACTCAGAACGGCAATCAGGTGTCATTGAAGGCGGGAGTTGGATTTTACACAAAGATTGATCTGGGAATTGTGAAATACCATTTTGAAGTTGGAGCAGGAAAAGATACCTTTCAATGGGTATGAATAAAATACCACCTGCGAAATTATTTTTCACATAAGTTTTTTCATGAAGCTGCCTGTGAATCCGATGATGCAAAATAGATAATTTGTCCTCTTGCATTTATATGGCATCAATGATACTATATATAGTGCGCGGCAGAAATGTAGACACAAAGTATTGTTTCGGAGGTAGCAGCATGTTGGAAAATTTTGCTCAGAATCCTGGTACTATCAGGAAACGTGATGGCAGACCGGTGGTTTTTGACAGGAATAAGATTGAAAATGCGATTCGCAAGGCAAATGATGCGGCAAAGGTGGAAGCGATTTCCCCATATCAGTTTGAAAAGCTGGTGGATGAGGTGATTTCTTCTATCCCTGCGGGAGAGGTGCCGGAAGTAGAGCAGGTGCAGGATCTGGTGGAGGAGCGTCTGATTGCCAATGGATTTGCGAAAACGGCAAAGGCATATATTCTTTATCGTGCGGAACACAGCAAAGTCCGCAAGACAGAGGCGGACCTGGTACAGATTTACCGGGAGCTGACGTTTGTCAGTGCGGCAGAGGCAGACAGGAAGCGTGAAAATGCCAATATTGACGCGGATACAGCTATGGGAACCATGCTGAAATATGGTTCGGAGGGCTCAAACTATTTTGTTGACAATTATATACTCCCTAAAGATATTGCGGCAGCACATATCAATGGGGATATCCATATCCATGACAAGGATTTTTATATGCTGACAGAAACCTGCTGTCAGATTGATCTGATCAAATTATTCAAGGACGGATTTTCTACCGGGCATGGTTTTGTACGCTCCCCAAAATCGATCGCCAGTTATGCGGCGCTGGCCTGTATTGCGATTCAGGCGAACCAGAATGAGATGCATGGCGGTCAGTCGATCCCCAATTTTGACTATGCAATGGCAGACGGGGTAGCATGTACCTTCCGTAAAGAATATTATGATGCGCTGCAGCGATATTTTTGGCTGGAATACCAGTGTGAGACGGCGTTGGGGGACGAGTTTCGCACTGCGCTCAAAGAAGCATTGTCTGAGAACCTTGACATGGCTAATATCGATGACTATGAGCGCCCGTTTATAAACTGGATGATGAGCAGAGGAAAGAATCTGCTGGGAATCGAAGTGACAGAAGAGGCGGCGCGCAGGGGACACAAAACCTCTGTACAAATTGCCATGAAAGAGACAGATATGCTTACCTATCAGGCAATGGAGTCTTTGATTCACAATCTGAATACGATGAACTCCAGAGCAGGCGCACAGGTGCCTTTCAGCTCCATCAACTATGGAACCTGCACAAGACCAGAAGCCCGGATGGCAATCCGCAACCTGCTCAATGCCACCTATAAGGGTCTGGGGACAGGGGAAACGGCAATCTTTCCGGTGCAGATTTTTAAGGTAAAGGATGGGATCAATTTTCAACCGGGTGATCCGAATTATGATTTATTCCGCCTTGCCATTAAGACCTCCGCAAAGAGACTTTTTCCGAATTTCAGCTTTATTGACGCGCCGTTTAATCTGCAATATTATAAAGAAGGCGACTATAACACAGAAGTCGGATATATGGGCTGCCGTACCCGTGTCATGGGCAACCGCTACAATCCGGAAAAAGAAGTGACTTGCGGGAGAGGAAATTTAAGCTTTACCTCAATTAATCTTCCGAGGCTGGGGATTCAGGCGAAAGGCGATATTCAGGCGTTCTATGACAGGCTGGACAAAATGCTGGAGCTTTGCAGCAGGCAGCTGCTTCATCGATTTAGTATCCAGAGCAGCAAAACGGTGCGGAACTATCCGTTTTTGATGGGGCAGGGTATCTGGATAGATTCTGAAGGCCTTAGCGTTGACGATAAGGTGGGCGAGGTTTTGCGGAACGGAACCTTAAGCATCGGTTTTATCGGCCTGGCGGAAGCATTGGTGGCTTTGACGGGCAAACATCATGGAGAAAGCGAAGAGAGTCGGAAACTTGGGTACGAGATCATTTCTCACATGAGGGAGTTTGTGGATAAAAAGTCGGAGGAATACAAACTGAACTTTACGTTACTGGCGACTCCGGCAGAAGGGCTTTCCGGAAGATTTGTGCGGATAGACAGGCAGAGGTTCGGCAGTATTCCGGGCGTTACGGACAGAGAGTATTATACCAACTCTTTCCATATACCGGTTTATTACCCGATCAGCGCATTTGAAAAGATCCGGGTCGAGGCGCCCTATCATGCCCTGACAAATGCAGGGCATATCAGCTATGTGGAATTGGATGGAGATACGGCAAAGAATCCGGAGGCATTTGAATCTGTAATCCGATATATGAAAGAGTGCGGTATCGGCTACGGTTCTGTTAATCATCCGGTGGACAGAGACCCGGTCTGCGGATATACAGGCGTAATTGACGATGTGTGCCCGCGGTGCGGACGCCGGGAAGGCGAAGCAGTGTCACTGGACAGATTGAATGAGCTTCGCAAGAAATATCCGGATATTCCCGTATATTTTGACCCAAATCATTGAACGCAAAATTATTTTAGTCAGGAGGAATTGATATGACAGGAAAGCTATTGCCAGAAAACGGAAAAGTGGGAGAGAATGTAAAATTTGACCGTATCCGCCGGATTACCGGATATTTGGTGGGAACGACTGACCGTTTCAACGACGCGAAGCGTGCGGAGGAAAAGGATCGTGTCAAGCATACCTTATCCTAAAGAGCTGAAGATTGCCGGGATCGTTCAGGATTCCATCGTGGATGGTCCCGGCATCCGGTATGTAATCTTTACGCAGGGGTGTCCGCATCACTGCCGGGGATGCCATAATCCGGAAACCCATGATCCTTCGGGTGGACAGATCGCAGATGTAAATACGATTCTGAAGCAAATCTTTTCCAATCCCCTGCTGTATGGCGTTACCTTTTCCGGCGGAGAACCATTCGTGCAGGCAGAAGCGCTGGTTCCGATTGCAGAGGCCGTAAAGACAAAGAAAAAGCATTTGATGATCTACACAGGTTATCTTTACGAGCAGCTTTTGGAAATGAAAAATAAAGACGTGCAGCGTCTCCTGGAATTGTCGGATATTCTTGTGGACGGCCCGTTTATTATGGAACAGCGGGATCTGACGCTGCAGTATCGGGGGAGTAAGAATCAAAGAGTCATTTACCTTGTGAAAACGAGGCAGGCGGGAGACATTGTACTGTATAAAAGTGAATATGAAGATCTGTAACGTATAAGAAGTCCCACTGAATGAAGCCACATTCAGTGGGATAACAAATGTTTACCAGTGTCTGCAGCGGCGGTTGCGGCAGCGTCTGTGATGCATCTCCTGGAAGAGAAGCACCTGGATGAAGTCGCCGAGCCAGTTCTGGCGGGGCGGATAGCGGCGGCGTCCCTCCTGGTTCATGGAGAACATATCGTCCTGATCGTTGGTTTCCTCCACGGGATAGCGGTCCTTTACCTTGTCGTAAATATCGTCGGTCAGCATACGGATGCGCACGCGGTCCGGCATGGTATCGAACATCATGCTGCCCTCGTACTCCATACTGTCGCATACGCGCTCCACCTCGACCATGATGATTTTTGCGATTTCCGGGTACATTTCCTTTAATTTCTGCCAGTCACGCTCATTTTCCTCTTCGAGAAGAATATCGTCGCTCACGCGGGCGCGGGAATCCAGCCGCGGTTCCATCTGCGTAACGGCCCGAGAATCCAGTCGCGGTTCCATCTGCGTAACGGTCCCGGAATCTGAGCGCGCGTCGGATTGCGGCATCTGTGAGGAATCCATACGGGAAGCGCCGGGCTGCGGCATCGTTTCCATATACGGTACTCCCTGCGGCGATGTCCCTTCCATATCTTTCATCTGGCGCGGCGGTTCTGTACGCAGCCAGGAGGGTGGGATCGCGCCGGGGATCTGCCCTTCGTCCATCATCTGATCGCATTTCGGATAGCAGGGGCATTGTCTGATACAATTACAGGATTTTTTTCTATCCACAATAAAAGGCTCCTTTTGCAGTTCCTTATAGTATATGTTCTGACCGCCAAAAGGTTAAAGCGCAAAATTTATACGCATTCAAACTGACTCTGATAAAGCCGATAGTAAGCGCCTTTTCTCTCCATCAGCTCGGCGTGACTGCCGGATTCGAGGATGTGCTTTCCGTCGATATAGAAGATCCGGTCGGCTCCGCGGATGGTGGAAAGACGGTGCGCGATGATGAAGGAGGTTCTGTTCTGCAGCATGGCGGCGATGCCGGACTGCACCAGAAGCTCGGTGTGCGTGTCGATGCTCGAAGTCGCCTCATCGAGGATGAGGATGCGCGGATCGGAGAGCATGGTGCGTGCAAACGCCAGAAGCTGTCGCTGCCCGATGGAGAGCTGCGAACTGCGCTCGCTGATCTTGGTGTCATAGCCGTTTTCCATCTCCATGATAAAGCTGTGCGCGTTGACTGCTTTCGCTGCGGCGATCATTTCCGCCTCCGTCGCGTCGCTTTTGCCGTAGCAGATATTTTCCCGCACTGTTCCGGTGAACAGGAAGGTGTCCTGCGTCATCACGCCCATCTGCCGCCGCAGGCTCTCTAAGGTAACCTTGCGCGTATCAAAACCGTCGATGCAGATTTTGCCGTCTGTGACGTCGTAAAAGCGGCTGATCAGATTGACGATGGTCGTTTTTCCGGCTCCGGTCGGCCCGACAAGTGCGATCGTCTCACCGGGTTTTACTGTAAAGCTGACATTTTCCAGAACGAGCTTATCCGGCTCGTCGGTGTAGGCAAAGCTGACGTTTTCAAAACGCACCTCGCCTTTGATCGGCGGAAGCTCCGTGCTTCCCGGCAGGCTGGTGATCTCCGCCGGGGTATCCAGGATATCGAAGATACGCTCCGCTGCGGAAATGTTTGTCACGATTTTATTATAGAAGCTTGACAGGTTGCGGATCGGGCTCCAGAACATGCCAAGGTACGTGGAAAACGCCAGGAAGGTGCCGACGCCGATCTTATCCGCGCCGACGATGCGAATGCCGATAAAATACAGCAGAAATCCGCCAACGCCCCAGGTGATTTCCACCAGTGCGCCAAACGTATCGCCAATACGCACAGCGTCCACAAAGCTGTCGCGGTATTCCAGCGCACAGCGATCGAAATCCTTCTGGCGCTCCGGCTCAGCGGCAAAGCTCTGCACGATGCGGATGCCGGAAAAATTTTCGTGAATAAACGCATTCAGATTTGAGTTTTTCTTCCGATGGATCTGCCACAGCTTATGCGCCGAAATCTGGATGAGGAACATGCCGGCAGCCAGGAACGGCAGTGTGAGCAGCGCCGCCAGCGCAAGCTGCCAGCTTTTCGCCAGCATGATGCAGGCAACGCCAATAACGGTGAGCAGATCGGGAAGCAGCTTTGTCACGCTGTCGGACAGCACATCCTTCAGCGAGTTGACGTCGCCGACGACGCGCGCCAGGATCTTTCCGGTCGGGCGGCTGTCAAAAAAATGAAAGCTCAAAGTCTGGATATGCTCGTAAAGCTGACTGCGGATCGTCAGCAGCACTTTATTTGTGACGTCCGCCATCATGCGCATCCAGCATCTTGTGCAGAGCATATACAGCACGAAAAGCAGGAGCGCGATCACGGCAAGCCGCAAAAGACCGGCAGTGTCTCTGTTTGCCACGTAGGTGTCGATGGCAAGCTCGATCATCAGCGGCGTTGCCAGCGTAACGGCAAGTGTGATGAGCAGCAAAAGCGCCACCGCCGCCAATGTTTTTTTATACGCGAAAAGGTAGCGGTAAAGCCGCAGCAGTGTCTCACGTTTTGAGACATCGCGCATAACCTCATCCTCGCGGGCTGAGTTTACTGACATAAAAATTTCCCCCCTTCGTATTGCACGCACCAGGTCCGGTAATAGCGTCCCTTCTGCGACATCAGTTCCTCGTGCGTGCCGCGCTCCGCAATCGTGTTATTTTCCAGCACGATGATTTCATCCGCGGAGCGGACAGCCGAAATACGGTGTCCGATAATGATTTTTGTAGATTGCTTCATTTCTTTTAGGTTTTTCTGGATTTCCTTTTCCGTCTCCATATCGAGCGCGGAGGTGGCGTCGTCCAGGATCAGGATAGGAGCCTGTTTTGCAAGGGCGCGGGCGATGCTGATGCGCTGTTTCTGTCCGCCGGAAAGACCGACGCCGCGCTCGCCGATGATTGTCTCATATTGATTTCCAAGACGGCTGATAAAGCGTGCGGCTCCCGCCTGCTGGCACGCCCATTCCACGGTAGATTGCCGCATTTCCTCGCGGCAGCCGGTTTTTACGTTCTCGGTAACGGAATCAGAGAACAGGAAAACGTCCTGCATGACGACGGCAGTACAGGCGCGCAGCTTTGAAAGCGGCAGCTCGCGGATATCGACGCCATCCAGCAGAATGCGCCCTTCCGTCACATCGTAGAACCGCTGGATCAGATTGACGATGGTCGTCTTTCCGGCTCCGGTCATGCCCATAATGCCGAGCGTCTGTCCCGGCTTTAAGGTGATGTTGATGTCTCTTAATATTTCGTGACCATCGAGGGAGAAGCCGACGTGGTCGAAGGTAAGCGCGCCGCTCGTTTCAGAAACCTGCGCATTTTCGGCTGCGTTTGCTGTTTGGCTGTCCGCCGCTGCAGCCGGATCGACGATCTGCGGCTTCTGCTCTGCCACTTTTTTGATTTTCTTCCAGGAGGCAAACGCTGAGGCGATATCATTGCTCAGCCAGCCGAGAATTTCCATCGGCCAGATAACGTTGTTTGCATACTCGGAGAAAGCGCCGAGTGCGCCGAGCGTCATCCGTCCGGTAATTACCATCAGACCGCCGACGATGATGACGGCGATCAGCATTACTTTCCCAAGGAAGGTGATCAGCGGCTGATATTTTGCAAGCAGGCCGGCCTGCTCCATATTCAGATCGTAGAAAAGCCGGTTGTGACGGCTGAATTTCTCAATTTCGTAGTTTTCCCGCGCGAACGCTTTCACGGTTCGCACGCCGGCGATGCATTCCTGTGCGACGGTGTTCAGCTCGGCAGTCTCCTCGCTGATCTTGTCGTAGACCTCGCCCAGTCCCTTCTCCATGCGCACGGCGCAGAAGCCGATCAGCGGCAGCACCACCAGAGGAACAAGGGTGAGATACGGGTTCAGCCGGAACATACAGACCAGCACGAGGATGGTGTGCGTCAGCGCCTCCACAGCGAGAATGCCGATGAAGCCGACCGCAACCCAGACTTTATCCACGTCCTCTTTCGTGCGTGTCATCAGCTCGCCGGTGTTGTGCTTGTCAAAAAAGTCCATCGACATGGTCTGGATGTGCCGGAACAGATCGCGGCGCATATGGTAGCCGACTGAAACGCCGATGTAATCGTATGTAAATTCCTTGACGTACTGAAAAATGGCACGCCCGATGCCGATACCGAGCAGCCCGAACAAAAGCCTCATCAGCAGTTCCACGCGCCCGGCGACGATCACATCGTCGATGATGCTGCGGGTGATCTGCGGCGCCATCATGTCCAGCGCGATGCTGATGACCATTCCGGCGAAGCCAAGCAGATACAGAAATCCGTAGCGCTTCATATAAGTTCCCAGTTTTTTCATGATCGTTGATTCCTTTCCCTGAATTTTGTGCTGTCAATGAAAGCCCACGGATTGCTTCACGCCGCCGGCGTTCCATAAAGAAAAAAGCGAAAGAGCATGTACGCTTTTCCGCTTCTGTATAGGACGATTGATTTTTTACGCGCATAAAGCTGCTGACCCGCATTGGCGGCAGGAAAGCATCCGACGAATGCTCGTGCGGGCATGGCACCTGGCTCATTGCTCGCGGGAATAAAAAACCGCAGTCCTTACAGACTGCGGCAGATATGCGTATCCGGACAGCAGACCAGTGCTGTCAGAAAATTGCTGCGAGGCAGACTGTATGAATCATCTTATCTGTCTGGTTGTCTGAAATATAAAATCTTCCGATCATCATCGCTGCCTCCTTTCCCCTTTTTTGCTAACTGTCTCTCATTGTAAGGGGTATTTACGGTATTGTCAAGACTGATCTGCAATTATTTTTGCAGATGGATTTGCAAAGGTTACTGTGGGCGGAGTGAGTGGTAACTAACATATTGCTTCCGGCAGCATCGGTGGTGTATAATAGGTATCCGGAGGCGCAATATAGTTTCTATAGAGGTGACAAAGAATGAGTGCAATTGTGACATTAAAAAAGGGCGAGGGCAGAACGGTGAAAGCCGGCGGGATGTGGATCTACGACAATGAGATCGCGTCAGTTGCCGGAAGCTTTGAGGACGGAGATATCGTACTGGTGCATGATTTTGACGGCTATCCGCTGGGACGCGGCTTTATCAACCGTCATTCCAAAATCAGTATCCGTCTTTTGACAAGAAATCCGGCGCAGGAGATCGACCGGGCGTTTATTAAAATGCGGGTGCAGAATGCGTGGGATTACCGCAAAAAGACAGTAGACACCGGAAGCTGCCGCGTGATCTTCGGCGAGGCGGATTTCCTGCCGGGAATCGTGATCGATAAATTTTCCGACGTGCTGGTGGTGGAGTCGCTGGCGCTCGGCATCGACCGTCTGAAGGAGACGATCGTGGATACCTTAAAGGAAGTGCTGGCGGCGGACGGCGTACAGATCCGCGGCGTTTATGAGCGCAGCGACGCCAAAGTGCGCGAGCAGGAGGGAATGGAGCGGCGCAAGGGATTTATCGGCGAGGCGTTCGATACCAATGTGCAGATTGAAGAGAACGGCGTGAAATATATGGTGGACGTGGTGAACGGACAGAAGACAGGCTTCTTCCTCGATCAGAAGTACAACCGGCAGTCTATCCGGCGGCTATGTCCGGGCGCGAAGGTGCTTGATTGCTTTACGCACACCGGCTCCTTTGCACTGAATGCAGGACAGGCGGGCGCGGCGAGCGTGCTCGGCGTGGACGCGTCTCAGACGGGCGTGGAGCAGGCAGAGCTGAACGCGCGTCTGAACGGTCTGGAGGATCGCGTGAAGTTTGTCTGTCGTGATGTTTTCGAGCTGCTTCCGGAGCTTGAGGCGCAGGGAGAAAAATTCGATCTGGTGATTCTCGATCCGCCTGCCTTCACGAAGTCGCGCAATTCTGTGAAAAATGCGGTGAAGGGATATCGGGAAATCAATCTGCGCGGAATGAAGCTGGTGAAGGACGGCGGCTTCCTTGCCACCTGCTCCTGCTCACATTTTATGACCTACGAGCTGTTTACACAGACCATTCACCAGGCGGCAAGGAATGTCCATAAGCGTCTGAGGCAGGTGGAATTCCGCACGCAGGCGCCGGATCATCCGATCCTTTGGGCGGCGGATGAATCGTATTATCTGAAATTTTACATTTTCCAGGTTTGCGACGAAAAATAGGAAAATGACAGCACAGGAGAGGCATGGAAAAGAGGAGGATACGGAAGATGACTTTAAAAGATCTGGAAATCGGAAAGTCCGCGGTGATCACGGCAGTCGGCGGCGAAGGCGCGCTGCGGCAGCATTTTCTGGATATGGGCGTGATTCCGGGCGCGGAGATCACGCTGGTAAAATATGCGCCGATGGGCGATCCGATGGAGCTGCGGATTCACGGCTATGAGCTGACGCTGCGCCTTGCGGATGCGGAAAAGATAGAGATAGAAAAGAAAAAAGCGGCGGTGAAGACGCCGGAAGGAAAAACGGATGTGCGTGAGAACCGCAAAAAGGTGGAGCATCCGGGACTCGGTGAGGGCGGCCGCTATCATGTGAAGGAGGGCGAGAATCCTCTGGCAGAGGGAACGCTGCTCACGTTTGCGCTGGCAGGCAACCAGAACTGCGGGAAGACGACGCTTTTTAACCAGCTCACCGGGTCGAACCAGCATGTCGGCAACTTTCCGGGCGTGACGGTGGACAGAAAGAGCGGTTCCATCAAGGGCTATCCGCAGACGGAGATCACGGATCTGCCCGGCATATACTCGATGTCGCCGTATAGCAGCGAGGAGATCGTCACGCGGCAGTTTATCATCGGCGAGAAGCCGACCGGCATCATTAACATTGTGGATGCGACGAATATTGAACGGAATCTTTATCTGACGATGCAGCTTATGGAGCTGGATGTGCCGATGGTGCTGGCGCTGAACATGATGGACGAGGTGCGCGGAAACGGCGGCTCTGTGCGCATCAATGAGATGGAGGAGCTGCTTGGCATCCCGGTGGTGCCGATCTCGGCGGCGAAAAATGAGGGCGTGGACGAGTTGATCCGCCATGCGCTGCATGTAGCGCAGTACCAGGAACGTCCGGGAAGAACGGATTTCTGCAGCCAGGATGAGCATGGCGGCGCGGTACACCGCTGCCTGCACGGTATCATGCATCTGATCGAGGATCACGCGAAGGCGGCAGGCATTCCAGTGCGTTTTGCGGCGACGAAGCTGGTGGAGGGCGATCCGATGATATTAAACGCGCTTGCGCTTTCTCAGAATGAAGAGGAAATGATCGAGCACATCATCAGCCAGATGGAGGAGGAGCGCGGCCTGGACCGCGCGGCGGCGATCGCGGATATGCGTTTTGACTTCATACAGAAGCTGGTGGACGAGACGGTGGTGAAGCCGCAGGAGAGCAGGGAGCACGCGCGCAGCCGGAAAATCGACCGCGTACTGACCGGAAAATATACGGCGATCCCGGCGTTTGTCGGCATTATGGGACTGGTATTTTTCCTTACGTTTAATGTGATCGGCGCGTGGCTGCAGGGACTTCTGGAGCTTGGCATCGGCTATCTGACGGATGCAGTGGATGTCTGTCTTACCTCCTGGAATATCAATGAAGCGATCCATTCGCTGGTAATCGACGGCATTTTTAACGGTGTCGGCAGCGTGCTGAGCTTCCTGCCGATCATCGTGACGCTGTTTTTCTTCCTGTCGCTTCTGGAGGACACGGGCTATATGGCGCGCGTGGCGTTCGTGATGGATAAGCTGCTGCGGAAGATCGGTCTTTCGGGCAGAAGCATCGTGCCGATGCTGATCGGCTTTGGCTGCACCGTTCCGGGCGTCATGGCCAGCCGGACGCTGCCGTCCGACCGCGACCGCAAAATGACGATCATGCTCACACCGTTTATGAGCTGTTCGGCGAAGCTGCCGATCTACGGATTTTTTGCCTCGGCCTTTTTCCCGGATCACGCCGCGCTGGTGATGATCGGACTGTACTTTATCGGAATTCTTGTGGGAATCCTTGTGGCGGTCATTTCTAAGAACAGTATGTTTAAGGGCGAGGCGGTGCCGTTTGTTATGGAGCTTCCGAATTATCGTATGCCGGGAGCGAAAAATGTGGCGCAGCTTCTGTGGGAAAAGGCGAAGGATTTCCTGCAGAGAGCCTTTACTGTTATTTTTATAGCGACGATCGTAATCTGGTTTTTGCAGACCTTCGACCTGCATTTCAGTATGGTAAGCGATTCGCAGAACAGTATTCTTGCGATGCTCGCCGGATGGATCGCACCGCTGTTTGCGCCCCTCGGCTTTGGAGACTGGCGTATTTCCACAGCGCTGATCACCGGCTTCATGGCAAAGGAAAGCGTCGTATCGACGCTCAACGTGCTCTTTGGCAGCACCGAAGCAGTGCTCGCGGCAATTTCTCCGCTCGCGGCAGCCTCGCTGCTGGTATTCTGCCTGCTCTACACCCCGTGCGTAGCCGCGATCGCGTCCATCAAGCGTGAGCTTGGCGGCAAATGGGCGGCGGGCGTCGTCGTCGGACAGTGTGCGATCGCATGGGTGTGCGCGCTGATTGTGCGGCTGGTCGGGCTGCTATTCGGGCTGGGATAAGAAGCAGTACGTGAACAGAAATATAGTCTTTGTTCTGCGAACATGGAGGGAACTATGCAATACTATGTCGCCCCGCTTGAGGGCATCACCGGCTACATTTTCCGCAATGTCCACCACAGATTTTTCCCGGGCGCGGACAAATATTTTATTCCGTTCATCGAGCCGAAGCCGAATTCGAAGAAGATTTTTTCCTCGCGGGAGCTGAACGATATTCTGCCGGAGCACAACGAGGGAATGTACGCCGTGCCGCAGATCCTCACGAATAAGTGGGAGGATTTTGTGTGGACGGCGAAGCATCTGCAGGAGTACGGCTACAAAGAGGTGAATATCAACCTGGGCTGTCCGTCGAAAACGGTGGTTTCGAAGAAGCGGGGAGCAGGCTTTCTCGCCGATCCGGAGGGCGTGGACGATTTTCTTGCGCACATTTTTGACGCGCTGGACATGAAAATTTCCGTGAAGACACGTCTTGGCAGGGAGGATCCGGTGGAATTTCGCTGGCTTCTGGAGATTTACAACAAATATCCGCTTTCGGAGCTGATCATCCATCCGCGCACGCAGAAGGAGTTTTACAGCTTTACGCCGCATTATGAGATGTTTGCGGAGGCGCTGGCACAGACAGCGCTTCCGGTGTGCTACAACGGGGATGTGAATACAAAAGAGGAATGCCGGGAAGTTGAAAAACGTTTCCCGCAGATAACCGGTGTGATGATGGGAAGAGGGATTCTGCGAAATCCGGGGCTGATCGGAGAGATACGTGGGGAAGAAAAGGCGGACATCCGGCGGCTGCGCCGCTTCCACGATGAGTTGTACGCCGCCTATCAGCAGGAAATGTCCGGTGACGTGCAGGTTTTATTTAAGATGAAGGAGCTTTGGACATACTTGCGCCATTCCTTTGTGCTGGAGGAAAAAACAGAAAAGAAGCTCTTTAAGGCGAAGCACCTCCGGGAATACGATGCGGCGGTGGCTGCGGTTTTCGCGGCGAACGCAGGCGTTCGTATCTGAAAGGCGATGGCTTTGCACTTCAGCATTTCCGCGTACCGGCTGACACAGATATCACCATACATGAAGGTCTGCGGATTGCTTCGCGCTTACTGTTTTTCCGCAATCTTTTTATCGTAGATACAATGCACACCCTGGTGTGCCATCATTCCGCCGAGGCAACGCTTATTGCAGCGCACGCACCGGCGGATTTTTCCGGTCTCCCCGGCGGATACCTTATTCATCCACTGTGGGTCGGCGATGAGCTGGCGGCTCATGGCGGCGCACTGTATCCTGCCGTCGGCAAGCTGCTGTTCTATGAAATCGGGATGAACCAGGCCGCCGACGCCGCAGATGGGAAGCTTCGTGTATTTGCGCACCTGGTCGCAGAATTTTAAGAAACAGCCTTCCTCAGAAAAATAAGGATGCTTTGCGCCGGGAATGGTATCATTCAGACTGGAGTGATTTGACAGTGTTACGTGAAAGCTGGTGACGCCTGCCGCCTCCAGCATCGGCACAAACAGCGGCAGCTCCGTATCCAGTACCCCGGCGTTTCCGTAGTGCGGGTTTTCCTGGCGGACGGCGAGCTTAAAATCAATGGGGTAGTCTGCAAGCTGCGAGCGGATTGCAGAGACGGCTTCTACGGCAAAGCGGACGCGGTTTTCGGCGCTTCCCCCGTAGCAGTCCGTGCGGTGATTGAACATGGCGGAGCTGAAGCTTCCGCACATGCGGTCCCCGTGCACCTGCACCATATCAAAACCCGCTTTTTTCGCCAGTACCGCCGCCGTCCCGAATGCGGCGGTGATTTTTTTCACCCTTTTGACGGGAAGGCTGCTGATGTAAGGGGCGACCTGCGCGTTCAGCAGTGGGCGCAGTTCCTGCTGTGAAATTTTCTTTGTCAGAACACCCGGAATGTATTTTATCATTCCCTTCAGATTGGTATCCGTCTGATGAAGCTGCGCGCAGATCAGACAATCGTGCCGGTGCACAGTTTCCGCTAACTTCTGATAATACGCAAAACCTTTTTTACTGTAAAGGCTGTGTCCGAAGCGGGCGGGCAGAACCGGGACATCCCCGATGATAATCATACTGCAGCCGCCAGCCGCGATGCCCTCTATCTTTTTAAAATAGTCCTCATCAGAAAGTCCCATCGTGGTGGGTGCAAAGATAAGGCGGTTTTTCAGAGTTACATTTCCAAGCGTTATGGGACTGCACAGCGTTTCATACATAAATATCACTTATCCTTTCTGAGAGCAACAGTTTAAGAAAGCCTAAACTGTGCCGTTTCCAAGCATCTTTTTCAGGGCGCTCTCCAGGCAGGTCTGCTCCTGGGGCGTCAGCAGCGCAAGCTTTTCTTCGTTCCATGAAACAATGATATCGTGGCTCTTCTGAAATACCTGAGACCCTTCTTTAGTCAGATTTAGACTAAAACGGCGGCGGTCCAGGGGATTTTTCTCCCTGCTGATCAGATGACTGGCGACCAGCCGGTCCAGAGTACGCTGCGTCAGCCCCCAGTCCATATGCAGAGCCTCGGTCAGTTCTTTGGGAGAACAGCCGGGATGCCTGCCGATGTAAAGCACCGGGTAGAGAAGACCTGGCGTCAGGTCGTCCTCCTGCAGCTTCCGGCTGCATTCTTTCACGAAATCCCGTCGCAGCTCTGAGATGTAATACGCTAATTTAACCTTCATAGTCCCTCCGTTGAATAAATTACTTGACTAAATCAAGTGTAATATAATTACTTGATTGGGTCAAGTATTTTTTAAAAAACTTTAAAATTCAAAGTAATAGATCAGCCGCTGTGTATGCAGACGAAAGAACGCCTGATACCGTATTTTACGCGACTTTCCTGACAGTCGAGCCGGAAAATGGTCGCTTTTTATTGACATTTTTTCCGGGCGTCATTATGCTGAAAGCAGTCTTGCAGGATGATACAGTAACATGGTCAGGGAGGATTTTAATATGGAAAATAAGAAAACATTTGGAGCTTTTATTTTGCGCCGGCGAAAAGAGCTTGGCATGACGCAGAAGGAATTCGCGGGGAAGCTGTACGTGACAGAATCGGCGGTGAGCAAGTGGGAGCGGGGAATGAGTTACCCGGATATCACATTGATTCGCAGCATCTGCGACGTGCTGGAGATTTCCGAGCATGAGCTGCTCACCGGGAGCGAGGATACGGAAAAGCGCTCCTCGGAGAAGCTTGCGGAAAAATATCTGCGGCTGACGCGCAATTACCGGCTGGCGCAGTACCTTATCTATGGAGCAGTTTTGCTGGGGTGTGCGATCGGAAATCTTGCGTCGTCGCATACGTTAGACTGGTTCTTTATCGTGCTTACGGCGGTGATGATGAGCGCGTCGCTGACGCTGGTTCCGGCGCTTGCCGCGCTGCATCCTGTGCTTGCGCAGTGTAAGGCGGCAGTTTCTCTTGGAAGCTTTCTGGTTTCCCTGGAGCTTTTGCTGCTGGTGTGCTGTCTGCAGACCGGCGGTGACTGGTTCCTGATGGCAGGCGTCAGTGTGCTGTTTGGAGCTGCTCTGGTTCTGCTGCCGTTTCTGCTTCCCACGCTGCCGCTGCCGGAGTGGCTCACGCACCGGAAAACGTCGTTTTATCTGATCGCGGTGATGACGCTGCTGATCTTACTGCTTCTTACCGGATGCCTGAAAAACGACGGCGACTGGTTCTTTACAGCGGCGCTTGGCACGCTCTTTGGGACCGGATTTTTCATTCTGCCGGTGCTGCTGCGCCAGCTTCCTCTGCCGGAAGCGTTGAGATCGCACAAAACGCTGCTGTATTTTATGCTGCAGACGATGGTTCTGGTCTTGCTTCTTGTCGCGGTCGATTTTGGAGCTGACGGAAGCGGCGGAAGAGATTTTATCCGGGAAATGCTGCCGATGACGATGCTGATCGCAGTGCTCCCCTGGGGCGAAATGCTGCTGATCCGATATCTTCCGGTGAGCGGCTGGTTCAGGGCATCCGCCTGCGCGCTGCTTGCCGCCCTCTGGATCTGGCTGTTCCCGGCAGCTATGGATGCGATCATGTTTTTTCAATATGGACCGTCCGATAATTCGTGGAATCTGTGGCTCACATTTGATTTTCGCGTGTGGGGCGGCAACCAGACGGCGATAAATGTCATTGCGATCATTCTGTTTTCGCTGCTTGCGATCGCGGCGGCGCTGGCTGGCGTTGGGATATGGAGGAAAAAGAAAGGCCGCTAAGGTGAAATCCGGCGTGCTTTGCATAAAATTCCATTTTTCAGACAAAATAACGGTAAATACCTGAAGGAGAAGAATGGAATGAAGGATAAAGTGTTTGGTGTTTTACAGCGCGTCGGGCGCAGCTTTATGCTGCCGATCGCGATTCTGCCGGTGGCAGGGCTGCTTCTTGGCGTCGGCAGTTCCTTTACGAACGAGACGACCATCGCCACCTACCGGCTGCAATGGCTCCTGGGTGAAGGAACCGTGCTGCACGCACTGCTGGTGATCATGAATAAGGTAGGCAGCGCGGTGTTCGATAACCTTCCGCTTATTTTTGCAGTCGGCGTGGCAATCGGCATGGCAAAGCGGGAAAAGGAGGTTGCCGCGCTCTCCGCCGCGATTGCTTATCTCGTCATGAATACGGCGATCAATGCGATGCTGGTGCTGAACGGGGACATTCTGGAGAACGGTCAGATCGCGGCGGATGTGCTGGAGGGAACCATTGCGTCCGCCTGCGGCATCCTGACACTGCAGACCGGCGTGTTCGGCGGCATTATTGTAGGCTGGGGCGTGGCGGCGCTGCATAACCGGTTTTATAAGATCGTGCTGCCGAATGCTCTGTCGTTTTTCGGCGGCACCCGGTTTGTGCCGATTATTTCTACGCTGGTCTATATGCTTGTCGGCATCCTTTTGTACTTTGTCTGGCCGCCGGTGCAGAACGGCATCCATGCGCTCGGAGGACTGGTGACGGGCAGCGGCTACATCGGGACGCTTATTTTCGGGCTGATCAAGCGCGCGCTGATCCCATTCGGACTTCATCATGTTTTTTACATGCCGTTCTGGCAGACGGCGCTCGGCGGCACGATGGAGGTGGGAGGTCAGCTCGTGCAGGGCGGACAGAATATTTTCTTTGCCCAGCTTGCCAATTCCGCGAATGTTTCACACTTCAGCGCGGACGCGACCAGATATTTTTCAGGTGAATTTATCTTTATGATATTCGGGCTTCCGGGCGCGGCGCTCGCGATGTACCACTGCGCGAAGCCGGAAAAGAAAAAGGCGGCGAAGGGACTGCTTCTGTCGGCGTCGCTCACCTGTATGCTGACGGGTATTACAGAGCCGCTGGAATTTTCTTTCCTTTTCGTGGCGCCTGCTCTGTTCGTCGTGCAGGTGATCCTGGCGGGATCGGCGTACATGATCGCTCATATGCTCAACATTGCCGTCGGGCTGACGTTCTCGGGCGGTCTGCTGGATCTGTTTCTGTTCGGTATTCTGCAGGGCAACGCCAAAACGAGCTGGCTGCTGATCATTCCGGTCGGCATTGTATATTTTCTGCTGTACTACTTTATTTTCCGCTTCCTCATCCGCAAATTTGACTTTAAAACCCCGGGACGCGAGGATGACGACAGCGAGACGCGCCTTTACACAAAGGCGGACGTGCGTGCGCGCCGGGAGGATTCTGCGAAGGAACAGCCGGAAAGTGCGGAGACGCTCGATCCGGTCAGCGCCGTTATCACGCGCGGTCTTGGCGGAAAACGCAACATCAGCGATGTGGACTGCTGCGCTACCAGGCTTCGCTGCAGCGTTCATGATGAGACGCTTGTCAACGATGCGCTGCTGAAATCAACCGGGGCGTCCGGCGTCATTCACAAAGGAAAAGGCGTGCAGATCATCTATGGACCGCAGGTTTCCGTGATCAAATCCGAGCTGGAGGCCTATCTGGAGACTGCGCCGGAGGAGCTTTATACAGCCGGAACAGAAGAAAGCGGCGGGGAGAAAGAGTTTGACAATGGCGGGCAACGGTCGTCGGAAATCGTGCAGTCCATTTTGATCTCCAGTCCCATCACCGGCATGGCGGGCGATCTTACGATGGTTCCGGACGAAGCCTTTGCCTCCGGAATGATGGGCGACGGGGCGGCGGTCCTGCCGACGGAAAGCACCGTGGCTGCGCCGGAGGACGGCATGATCGGGTTTGTATTCGACACAAAGCACGCGATCGGATTTGAGACGGATCTTGGCATCAGCCTGCTGATTCATATAGGGATCGACACCGTTAAGCTTGAAGGGGCAGGCTTCGAGGTTCTGGTGAGAAACGGGCAGAGGGTGAAAAAGGGCGAGCCGCTTTTAAAACTTGACCTGGAGTATCTGAATAAAAATGCTTCCTCCCTCGTCTCGCCGGTCATCTGTACCGGGCTGTCTGCGAACCAGAAAATCCGCCTTTTAAAGGAGGGCAAGATAGATGCCGGCGAAGCGCTGTTTGCGGTCGATATTTACGGAGAGCAGCCGTAGGAAGCTTCGGTACGCGCAAAAAAACGGGAAAGGACACGGAGATATGAAAAAATTTGAGTGTGTAATAAAAGATCAGCTGGGCATCCACGCAAGACCTGCGGGTCTGATCGCGCGGCGTGCGGACAAATACAGAAGCCGGATCACCCTGCGCATCGGCGGACGCCCTGCCGACGCCGGAAAAATCATGAGTATCATGATGCTGGGGGCAAGATGCGGCCAGACTATGGAGGTCGAGATTGAGGGCGAGGACGAGGAGGCGGCATATGAAGGGATGAAATCGCTGCTGGAGGAAATACTGTAGAAAGTATCATGAAAAACAGAAGATGTGTTCCGCTGCGGACAACCGGTAAAAGCAATGTGTCTGCAGGGAATACATCTCCTTTTATTTGTCAGGAAGGTTTCATCATGTCTGGCTTAGTAAGTATAATTCTCCACGTTTACCTTATCTACCTCCTGGAACGGCGCGAGCGTGGAAACCATTTTCACTGGCTTATCGTAGCTGTTTTTGCAGTAATGGATCTCACCGGGTTCAATGTGGATAAGCTGGCCCGGGTACATATGGTGTACTACGCCGTCCACAACGATGTCGATCTCACCCTCCAGGATATAGAAATCCTCCTCCATGATATTGTGGTAGTGTGCCTTGAAATCCTGCCCCGGCATAAACTGCACAATGGCAAAATTCATGCGCGGACCTTTCATAAGGTATTTGGGACCGCTGTCCCCGAAGCGGTATTCTCTGTCTTTTTCGTCAACGATAAACATATCTGCAATCTCCTTTCGGGTTATTATAATCATAAGAGTCTGGTAATTTCTGTGTTTTTAATATACCGGGAAAGCGCCGCTGTCATTTACAGTCCGGGCGCCGTCCACATCGGTTTCGTGATCCCCTCATTCACCAGCTCAAGCTGCGCAGCGTAAATTTTGCGCCAGGTAACGTAAAGCTCGTTGTAAACAGCATGGTTTTCCATGTTGGGCACGAATACCTGATCCCACTGGACTGTGCGCTTTGCACCCTCTTCGATACTGGGATAAATGCCGACGCCGTATCCCGCGAGAATTGCGGCGCCGAGAGCAGTTGCTTCTTTTACGACCGGAACCTTTACCGGCATACCGAGCACGTCGGCGAGGATCTGTGACCAGAGCGGACTCTTGGAGGCTCCGCCGGCAAAAATAACTTCGGACGGCATATTTCCGGTAGCTTCGTGCACCAGTTCCATGTGTCCCTTTACCAGCATGGCGGTATTCTCCAGAATAGCGCGATAGAAGGTATAGCGGTTAAATTTTTCCGGATCAAGCTCAAAATTCGTGAAGGTGGGAGAGGCGTGCTTCCAGCTTATAAAGTTCATAACGTCGCTGAAGGCGCACATCATGCCGTAACTTCCGGCGGGAATCTTTTTTGCCTCACGGTTCATGATATCGTAGGTGTCTTCTCCGGTAGCGGCGCTCTGCTGTTTTTCGAGCTGGCAGAAGCCGTCGCGGAACCAGCGCATTACAAGCCCCGGCTTGAAAGCAAGAGCCTCATACTGCCAGACGCCGGGTACGGCATGGCAGTTTACACGCACACGGCACTTGGAATCGGTAGCGCCGTCCGCTGTGTTAAATTCATACTGCCAGAAGCTGCCGCCAAAAACAGCCGCCTGGTTCGGCTCCGTTGCGCCCACGCCGATCGATCCGAGCTGGCAGTCTCCACCGCCCACTACCACCGGGGTGCCTTCGGCAAGCCCGGTATCCGCAGCGCCCTTTGCGTTTACGTTTGCGATAATGCTTCCGCATTCCATGACCGGCGGGAAAATATCGTCGCGCAGTCCGCATTTGCGGGCGATCGAAGCATCCCAGCTTCTGCTTCGCAGGTCAAAAATACCGGTGGTAGAACCGTTGCTTGGCTCTACAGCCTCCACGCCGGTCAGCCTGCGGATCAGCCAGTCGTTGAACATACCGATCTCGGCAACCTTCTCATAAATCTCCGGCATTTTATCTTTTACCCAGAGCAGACGCGGGAGAGCGCCAAGCGCATAGGTCTGACCGCTCTGCAGATAAATCTCTTTTTCCAGCTCCGGATCCATGTGGATGAGCTTTCCTACCTCGTCGTTGCTGCGCGCGTCAACGTTGGCGCATGCCCAGACCTCGTTTCCGTCTTTGTCGTAGAGGACGATGCCCTCCCGCATACAGGTGGTGGAAACGGCCGCGATCTGCTTCGGATCAATGCGGGTTTCCTCAAGTACGCCGCGGATGCAGTCGCAGGCAAGATCCCAGTTATGTACCCAGTCAAAATCCATGCTGCCCGGATAGCGGGGATCCTCCCGATGTTCCCATTCTCTCTGCACACAGCTTAGCTGCGTGCCATCTGTGCGAAAGAGTACGGCACGCACGCTTCCGGTACCGGCGTCGATCGCCATTAAAAATTGTTCTGCCATAAAAACCCTCCTTTTTTATTGATTATTCACTGCTTTTTAAAATGCCTGCCGCTGTGGTTTCATCTGTGATAAGAATATCCAGATATCCGCCGCGCAGCGCGGCAAGAATTGCCTCTGCCTTGTTCTCCCCGGCGGCAACGCCGATTACGTTGTCCAGGGATCTCAGTGTTTCCAGCGAAGTACTGATGAGCCGGTCCTCGATATCGGAAGGAACCAGTCTGCCGTCCCTGTCGATAAAATGACACAGCATGTCCCCGACTGCGCCCTTCATGGAGAGCAGCAGGAAATCATTGTAGGAGAGCGTGCCGTTCGTGAGAATAGTAGCACCCTTGTTCATGCTTCCGATACCGATCACGGTCATTTTCGCAAGCGATACCATGTTGCGGATCTGCTCGACGCCCGGCTCCTTTTCCATTACTGACACGATCTTCGGGTCGGTCATCACCAGCGGAGTCGGCATCAGATACAGCTTTGCGTTGAAGATGGTGGACTGTGTATTCGGCAGGTAATAATTGACGCCCCCGGTGAGGGAAACGACATTCACCGGAAACTCGGAATTATTCGCAAGGTGATTCAGGACGCGGCTTGGTGTGTCGCCGTATCCCATATTAATATAGCTGGATTTATCAAGACGCTCGTTGATGTACATAGCGGCTGCCTGCGCGACGCTTTCGTTGTTATCCTTGCCGTCCACGGCGGGCGGGACGATAAATGCGTCCTTCAGATGAAAGCGTGTGATAAGCTGTTTTTCGATCTGCATACGGCTGCTGTCGCTGTTGCGCACGGAAAAATGAATAATGCCGGTTCTGCGCGCCTTGTCCAGCAGGCGGTTTACACGCAGACGGGGAATCCCCAGATAGTCCCCGATGGTCTGCTGGGTAAGCCCTTCCATATAATAATACCATGCAACCTTTACGAGCAGAATATCTTCATAATCGTATTCTTCAGACATAGTTGCTCCTCCTGTGAAAGATTAACAAAAGTTTGAAAAGCTAACAAATGTTCTGCTTATAATGGAAGTTTAGCATGAAAAAGCGTGTATGTCAACAGAATTTAACATGGGAACAAAAATATTTAAAATGCATAAAAATATACACAATTTAAAAAAATCAATATTCAAAATGTATAAAAAATAAAAAGAGAGCCAAAAACGCTCTGTAAAATATCGACAATTTGCGTGTTGACAAATGTGGGTGCAGAGGTGTATAGTATACTCAAACATTATTTCTAAATGAAAACATTTGACGAAAGGAGGAGGCTTCTTGTCCGGGAAAGCGCTTTTAACGATAAAAAATGTACATAAGGCTTTCGGCATGAATGAGGTACTGAAGGGAATCAGCCTGGAGCTGTGTGAGGGAGAGGTTCTTGCGCTGATCGGCGGCAACGGCGCCGGGAAGAGTACGCTGATGAAAATCATCATGGGCATTTACCAGCACGACAGCGGCGAGATTTTTGTCAGAGGCGAAAAGGTTACTTCCAACAAAACCAGTGCGGCGCTTGCAAGCGGGATTTATATGGTGCCGCAGGAACCGATGCTTTTTCCGAATATGACGGTAAAGGAAAATATCATCATCGGTTTCAGTAAAAAGCCGGCGGAGCTGGGCAGGGAACTGACGGAGCTGATCAGGGAGATCGGCTGGAATCTGGACTTAAACAGAAAAGCGGGCAGCCTTTCCATTGCGGAGCAGCAGATGGTCGAGATATTAAGAGGTCTTCTGAGACACGCACAGATACTGATTCTGGACGAGCCGACCAGCGCGCTCACATTCGACGAGGTAAAAAGCCTGTTCAAAAGTGTGAACGAGCTGCGGGAAAAGGGCATCGGCATTATTTATATCACGCACCGTCTGGCGGAGGTTTTTGAGATCGCCACAGACGTTGCGATCATGAGAGACGGAAAGATCCCGGTGCGCGGACCGGTGGAGGAATTTACGCGGGAAGCGCTTGTGAAGGGATTGCTTCCTCCGGATGTGCAGGATAAGGAAAACAAATTAAAGGATCAGCTAAAGGGTGTGGATTACAGTCAGAAGCCTGTCTTTGAACTGCAGCATTTCAGCGGCTATGGCTTCAGCGATATTTCCCTGAAGGTTTATCCGGGAGAGATTCTCGGACTTGCCGGAGTGATCGGCGCGGGCAGAACAGAGCTTGCCACCACGGTATTCGGCAAGGATAAGGTGCTCGGCGGAAAAGCGATTCTGGACGGAAACGATATTACCGGGCTTTCTACCAGAAAAGTAATGGAGGCGGGACTGAATTATGTGCCGGAGGACCGCCACTATCATGGATTATTCAAGCTCAGCGATGTGGCGGCAAACACGACCAGCGCCATGCTTGGAGAAAAACCGATGGGCAGCTTTCTTCTGAACCGTAAAGCGGAATACAATATGACGCAGAAGTACATCGACGACTTTCGCATCAAGGTGACCGGGCAGGATCAGACGGTTGGCAGTCTCTCGGGCGGAAACCAGCAGAAAGTCGTGATCGGGCGCAGTCTCTCCACATCGCCGAAGCTTGTCATTCTCGATGAGCCGACGCGCGGGATCGACGCGGCAGCCAGGGGCGATGTGTACGCGATCATCCACCAGCTCCGGAACCAGGGAGTGTCAGTGCTCCTGATTTCCTCGGATATGGAAGAAATCGTTGAGCTTTCTGATCGCGTCATGACAGTATGCCAGGGCAGGATCAATGGAGAATTTAAAGGAGAAGAGATTAATCAGGATAATCTGATGGCTGCATCCTTTGGCATCACAAAGAATGAGGGGGTGGGAGCATGAAGCGGTTATTGAAAATACGGGAGCTCAGCAGCTTTCTGTTTCTCGTGGCGCTGTTTGTGCTCGTTGGGATCCTGAATCCGAGCTTCCTCACGGCAGACAATATTGTGGCGTGCTTCAACGACAGTGTGGTGTATATTCTGATCTCTGTTGGTATGGCGTTTGCCATTATCGTCGGGGAGATCGACGTATCAGTCGGTGCAAACCTTGGATTTACGGCAACGGTTGTATCGTGTATGCTGCGCGATGGACAGAATTGGGCGCTTGCCTTTATTACAGGCATTCTGATCGGCGTGCTGTTCGGGCTTTTTAACGGCTGGGGCGTTGCGGTGATGGGAGTCCCCTCCCTTATCTTCACCCTTGGCACCAACGGCGTGATGCGCGGCATGATGTATGTGTACACGGGCGGTGCGTGGGTGGAAAACCTGCCGGCATCCTTCAAGCAGCTTTACACAAATACGTTTATCGGGAACATCAGTATCTGCTTTACCGTGACGGCGATCGCTGTGGTCATCGTACATCTCCTGCTGAAGAATACGAAGCGGGGCAGATATTTTACTGCAGTCGGGGATAATCCGGGCGGCGCGACGCTGGTTGGCATCCCGGCGGTACAGACAAAGGTCGTGGCATATGTGATCTGCGGTATTTTCGCGGCGATTTCCGGAATTGTGTTTTCCTCCAGGATCGGTTTCATCACTGCCACTTCCGGAAACGGCTATGAAATGAAAGCGGTAGCGGCGTGCGTGCTCGGCGGCATCAGTCTTTCGGGCGGCGTGGGAAGCGTGATCGGAGCTTCCATCGGAGCCGTTATCATGGCGAGCATCAGCCGCCTGCTGGTATTTATGGAGCTTGGCTCTACCTACGACGATACTATCACGGGCATCATGCTGATCACCATCGTTGTTGTGGACGCGCTGATGCAGAAGCGGACGGCGGAGAAGAACCGCAGGGAGCGTCTGGCGGCGCGTACAGCGGGAAAGGAGGAGATGTAAATGAAAAAATCCTTTTCCACAAGAATAAAAGAGTTCCTGAAAAGCTGGGAGATGGTGCTGCTGTGTATTCTGGTGGCTGAATTTATCATCTTCGGCAGTGCAAACCCAAAGTTTCTGCGGCCGGCGCTGCTGTTTAACAGTATGAATGATTTTATGTCGATCTGCATTATCTCCCTGTTTGTAACGTTTGTTATGATCACAGGCGGTATCGACATCCAGGCGGGTTCGATCGTAGGCCTGACGTCTATCATCATCGGCGTTTCCTGGCAGGACTTCGGGTTCAATATCTGGGCGGCTGCTCTGCTTGCGGTAGTGATCGCGGCGCTCTGCGGCGCACTTTCCGGGTTCTTTGTAGCGTACTGCGGGGTGCAGGCGATGGTCGTCACTCTGGGAGGTCAGTTTCTGTACGCAGGGATCGCGCTGCTGGTATCGAATCTGGCGTCGACGGCGAGCTACCAGGGGATCAGCGGATTTCCGGATTATTTTAAAATTGTATCGAAGTATAAGCTTTTCGGTCTGATACCGAGCCAGCTGTTGATTTTCCTGGCGCTGACAGTGATCGCCTATATCATTCTTCACCGCTCAAAATATGGAAGAAGAGTGTTCCTGGTCGGCGTAAACCAGGAGGCGGCGGAATATTCCGGCATCAATACGCGCCTGGTGATTATGAGTACTTATGTTCTTTCCGCTGTGAGCGCGGCAGTCGCGGGTATTGTTCTGACGGCATACCTTGGCACGGCAAAGAGTGACCTCGGTTCTAATTTTACGCTGAATATCATCACGGCGGTAGTGCTTGGCGGCACGTTGAGCACCGGAGGAAAGGGGAATGTTATCGGAACGGCGCTGGCATCCATGGTGATCGGTCTGCTGAGATTCGGGCTTCCGCTTTGCTTCAAGGTGGGCACACAGTACCTGGATATCCCGGTGGGGATCCTGCTTCTGGTGGTGGTGCTCGGAAGGTCGCTCGGTTCGCATCCGTCGGTCACAAACCTTCTTGCAAGGATGAAGAAAAACAGGAAGGCGGCATAAATACGATGTTTAGGGGAAGGACCCTAGATATATAAAAATCTTTTATAAAAAGGAGGAAAAGAAATTATGATGAAAAAGGTTTTGGCTGGAATGCTGGCGACAGCTATGGTAGCCGGAGGAGCAATGACATGCTTCGCAAGCGAGTCTGTTGAGGGAATGACCGTTGCTTTTATCCCGAAGCTGACAGGAAATGCATTCTTCGAGTCTGCAAACGACGGCGCCCAGGAGTACGCAGAAAAATGGGGAATTACCGTTGAGTACATGGGCAACTCCGTAGCAGGCGCTGCCGAGCAGGTAGAGGTTATTCATCAGGCGATCAACACGGGTGTTGACGCGATCTGTATCTCCACCGTTGACGCGGCGGGCGTATCGGATGCGCTGAAGGAAGCGGCGGACGCAGGCATCACCGTCTGCACATGGGACTCTGACGCAAATGTAGAAGACCGTGCGCTGATGGTATCGCAGGGAACCCCGGAGGTTCTTGGCAAGATGCTGGTTGATATGGGCGTTGACGCTCTGACAAAACGCGGCAAAGACCCGGCAGCGGATGCGATCAAATACTGCTGGCACTACTCACAGGCTACTGTAACTGACCAGAACTCCTGGCAGGTGGCCGGTGAAGCTTACATTAAGGAAACCTATCCGAACTGGGAAAATGTAGCGCCGGAAAACTACTACAGTGAACAGGATTCTGAGAAGGCTGTTACGGTTGGTGCTGCCGTACTTGCAGACCATGCAGATGTTGACCTCATTATCTGCAACGACTCCACGGCTCTTCCGGGACAGCTTCAGGCAGCCCAGAACGCAGGCCTTACCAAAGACGACATTACGATCACCGGTTTCGCTTCCCCGAATTCCATCAAGGAATACTGCAAAGCAGGCGTTCTCTATGAATGGGGTCTCTGGGACTGCAAGATCCAGGGCGCTATGGGATGCTATGTAGCAGCTTACCTTGCAGCTGGCAACGAAGTGGCAGTTGGCGATACCATTTCCATTCCGGAAATCGGCGATGTAACTGTTGAGGCAAATGACAGTATCGCAGAGGGCGCTGCAACGGCAGACACAAACAATGGTGTTGTGCTTCTTCCGGAGCGTGCGATCTTCGACGAAAGCAACATGGATAATTACAACTTCTAAGGTTTGACTTGAAATTTACCGAAAAAGGCTGTTGCTTGCAGCAGCCTTTTTCAGGTATAATGCAATCGTGATTTCCGCGAGGATGCGCAGCCCGCGGAAAAGCAGGTGAAAACTTATTAAGAAAAGAGGAGAACGAATGGCAGATAAAGACGGACTTAAGGTAGCGAAAGATTATAAGGTAGATATTCCGTTTGCGAATAATGAGGGCTTTTACGTAAAGGGGGCAAATAATCTCGACTGGGGAATGCAGAAGCACCTTTCCAATATTTTCAACCCTAAGAGTGGGAATTCTGTAATGTTTGCGTTTGACCATGGATATTTCATGGGCTCGACGGCCGGTCTGGAGCGGCTTGATTTGCTTCTTCCGAAGCTGGCGCCGTATGTTGACGTATTTATGGGAACAAGAGGAGCTATCCGCACCTGTGTGCCGCCCCAGATCACGAAGGGCATTGCACTGCGTGTATCCTCCGGGTCCTCTATGCTGAATGATGATCTGTCGCACGAGGTGGTTGCGGTAGACATTGAGGATGCGATCCGTATGAACGCAGACTGCATGGCAGTACAGACTTTTATCGGCGCGGACGGACAGCTCTCCAGCATTGACAATCTTTCAAAAGTGATCAATGCGGGTATGCGCTACAGCATTCCGACGCTGGGCGTCGTTGCGGTTGGAAAGGATATGGCGCGCACCGACCGTTTCTTTAAGCTGGCGACAAGAATTGTGGCAGAGATGGGCGTTCAGCTTGTAAAAACTTATAATTGTGATAACTTCGAGGAGATCGTTGCAGCGTGTCCGGTTCCGATTGTTGTGGCAGGGGGAAAGAAGCTTCCGGAGCCGGAGGCGCTCAATCTTGCGTATACCGTAATCTCCAAGGGCGCAAGAGGCGTCGATATGGGAAGAAATATTTTCCAGAGCGAGCATCCGGTAGAGATGGCACAGGCGGTTGCAAAGATTGTGCATGAAGGATTTACAGACAAGGAAGCATACGAGTTTTATCTCGACGCAATTCATTAAAAGGCTAAAACAATCAGACGGGAGTTCCTCCCGTCTGATGTGGTATAATACAGGTAACGCGAAAATGTGATAAGGGAGAAGAGTATGGGATTACGGGTAGTTGAGATGGTTCTGCCGGTACTTCTAATGATCGGTATCGGTTATTTCTGCAACCGCAGACAGATTTTTGATATGAATGGCCTGAAAGGACTAAAGGCGCTTCTGGGGGACATCATGCTGCCGGTAGTGCTGTTTAATGCGTTTTTTACTGCCAGCTACAGTCTGCGTGTGGTGGTAGTTTTTCTGGTGGTTTATCTGGGCTTTGGGGCGGCGATCGCACTTGGCTTTCTGCTGCGTCCGCTGGTAAAGCCTTATGGAAAATATCTGCCGTTTCTTGTTGCCAGTGCAGAGGGCGGGATGCTCGGCTATGCCCTCTACGGGTTGATCACAGGCAGCCAGTCGGGCTTTGCGGCAGTCGATCTTGGGCAGACGGTGTTTGCATATACCGTATGGCTGGGGCTGCTTACTTCTGTGGACGGCGGCGAGGTGAAGGCGGAAAAGCTGCTGAAAAATATGATTTCCAACAAATGCTTTCTTGGTATGGTGTTCGGGATCGTGCTTGGAGCGGCGGGAGTGGGAAATGTTGTCATGAATTCGGCGGCAGGCGGTATTGTGAAGTCTGTCGTCAGTATGATTACGGCGCCGGTCAGTGCGGTCGTTCTTTTGATGGTCGGCTACGAGCTGAATCTGAAAAAGGAACTGTTCCTGCCGGTTCTTAAAACGATCGTGCTGCGCCTTGTCATTATGGGCGCGCTGCTGCTTGTCAGCAATCTGGTTATTTTCCGCATCTTTCCTTTCGATAAGGAACTGGAGATCGCGCTGATGGTACTCTATGCGCTCCCCGCGCCGTTTATCATACCGATTTTCTCCGATGTTGGAAAAGATGGAGAATATGTTGCCACCACGCTCTCCGTACATACGCTGGTTACGGTGGCGCTTTACGCGGCAATCGTAGTGTATAGTCTGTAACAGCGCAGGAAAAATGATGCAGGAGGAACCGAAATGGAATTACTGGATATCGTAGATGAAAATGGCTGCCCGACGGGAGAGACAGTCGAGCGGGAGACGGCGCACAGAAAAGGGATACGTCACCGTACCTCCCATGTCTGGCTGATGCGTGAGGGCAAAAACGGAACGGAGGTGCTCCTGCAGAAGCGCAGCAAGAATAAGGATTCGTATCCCGGCTGCTATGACATCTCCAGCGCCGGCCATATTCCGGCAGGCGTGGATTTCGTTCCCTCCGCGATCCGGGAACTGCGTGAGGAGCTGGGACTTCTGGTGGAAGTGGAAGAGCTGATTTACTGCGGGCAGCGCAGATTTCATTTTGAGGCAAAATTTCATGGAAAACCATTCAACGATTACCAGGTGAGCAATGTGTACTGTGTCTGGAGAGATGTGGAGCCGGAAAATCTGACGCTGCAGGCATCCGAGGTGGAGAGCGTGTGCTGGATGAATCTGGAGGAATGTAAGGCGGCGGTGCGCGAAAACACCATCCCGAACTGCATTTTTACGGAGGAGCTGGAGATGCTGCCGAAAAGCAGGCTTGACAACGCCGCTTTTCAGTCTGTATACTAGACATTAGGAAGAATCCTGCATATGATAAGGATGGGCGGAAAATGATAGCTTTTTTAAATTCGCTGCTGGAGTTTCTGGTAGAATGCGGCATCTTGATCTTTGAATATATCGGCGTCGGTGTGATCATCTGCACAAGTCTGGTCAGTCTTTATAAATATGTCACGCGCAGACCTGACACCAGAATTTATCTGGCAAAAGGGCTTGCCATGGGGCTGGAGTTTAAGCTTGGCAGCGAGATTTTGCGCACCGTTGTCGTGCGTGAGTGGAAAGAGATCGCTATTGTTGCCGGTATTATTGTGCTGCGCGCCGCACTTACCTTCCTCATTCACTGGGAGATCCGGCAGGAGGAAAAAGAAGTGGAGGATAAGCTGCATAAGGAATCGTAAACAGGAAAACCATCACGGAAAGAACCGTGTACTTGTAAGAGTCTGCCCTGGCAGGCTCTTGTTTCGCTATGCTTAAGGAAAGGGGATTTTGGGATAATGACACAGGCAGAAAAACAACACATGATGGCGACGGCGCCGATACCGGGTCTGATCGCGCGGCTTTCGGTGCCGACGATCATCAGTATGCTGATTACTTCATTTTATAATATGGCGGACACTTTTTTCGTTGGAAAGCTCGGCACCAGCGCTACGGCGGCGGTTGGTGTCGTATTTCCGCTGATGTCCATCATACAGGCGCTCGGCTTTTTATTCGGTCACGGCTCCGGCAACTCCGTATCGCGCAAGCTCGGCGCACAGAAGATTGACGAGGCGGAGCATCTTGCTTCCTGCGGCTTTTTTTCTTCGCTTGTCTGTGGTCTGTTTATTTTGATCGGCGGACAGCTTTTTCTGGAGCCGCTGTCTCGCATTCTCGGCTCCACCGACACAATTCTTCCCTACACCAAGCAGTATCTGAGCGTGATCCTTATCGGGGCTCCGTACATGACGGCGTCGCTGACAATGAACAATCTGCTGCGTTTTCAGGGCAGTGCGTTTTATGCAATGATCGGGATCACAACCGGAGCGGTGCTCAATGTGATCCTGGACCCGGTATTTATTTTCGTGTTTGATATGGGAATCGCAGGCGCGGCCTGGGCGACGATCCTCAGCCAGCTTGTGTCCTTTGTTTTGCTGCTTGTCGGAATGAAGGTATCAAACTGCGTTCCGCTGCGCATGAAGAACATGAAATATCTGCCGTCACTGATCGGGCAGATCTTCGGCGGCGGACTGCCCTCGCTCTGCCGGCAGGGACTTGCTAGTCTCGCCACGGTTGCGCTGAATCTGGCGGCGGGTCCTTACGGCGACGCGGCGATCGCGGCAATGTCTATCGTGATGCGCATCGCATTCTTTGCAGGCTCCACAGTGATCGGCTTCGGGCAGGGCTTCCAGCCGGTCTGCGGCTTCAATTACGGCGCAGGCAACATTAAGCGCGTAAAGGAAGCGTTCTGGTTCTGTGTGAAGCTGGCGACGGGCGTGCTGATCGTGCTCGCTATCCTCGGCTTTGTCTTTTCCGGCGATCTGGTTGCGATCTTCCGCAAAGACGATCTGGAGGTTATCGAGATCGGCACCCTGGCGCTGCGTATGCAATGCGTCACGCTGCCGCTCACGGGCTGGATCATTCTGAACAATATGTTGTTTCAGACGATCGGGCGCACCGTTCCGGCAAGCGTGCTCGCGGCCTCCAGACAGGGAATCTTCTTTCTGCCCGCGGTGCTGATCCTGCCGTTTTTCTTCGGTATCCGTGGCGTTCAGTGCGCGCAGGCGGTGGCGGATGCGGCGGCGTTTGTACTGGCGCTGGTTCTGAACCGGAAGCTGATGCCGACGCTGTGAGGCGAAAGAGGGCGACATTTGTTCTGCGCGGACAGAAGCAGCGCGCAGATTCACAGTACGGAATAATCTGTCAGGCATCTTCTGGTTTGATATCGTGAACAGGAGATGTGTAAATATAAGGTACGCAGGAGGAGAAGTATGACAAAGAAAGAGCTGGCGCTGGAGATCATTGAGCGCCTGAAGAAGGAATACCCGGATGCGGGCTGTACGCTGGATTACGACGAGGCCTGGAAGCTGCTGGTGAGCGTGCGCCTGGCGGCGCAGTGCACCGACGCCAGGGTGAATGTGGTTGTGGAAGGATTGTTTGAAAAATATCCGAGCGTGAAGGCGTTGGCGGAGGCCGACGTGGAGGATATCGAGCGCATCGTAAAGCCGTGCGGTCTCGGACACAGCAAAGCACGCGATATCAGCGCCTGTATGAAGATGCTGCAGGAGGAGTACGACGGAAAAATCCCGGAGGATTTCAATGCGCTGCTGAAACTGCCGGGCGTGGGGCGCAAGAGCGCCAATCTGATCATGGGTGATGTGTTCGGCAAACCGGCGATCGTGACGGATACGCACTGCATTCGTCTGGTGAACCGCATGGGACTGGTGGACGGCATCAAGGAACCGAAAAAGGTGGAGATGGAGCTTTGGAAGATCATTCCTCCCGAGGAAGGGAGCGATTTCTGCCATCGGCTCGTTTATCACGGCAGGGAAATATGCACGGCGCGGACGAAGCCGTACTGTGACCGCTGCTGTCTGCAGGATATCTGCAAGAAAAAAGGAGTTGACTAAATGAGTGAAGAAAAATATGCACTGTTAATCGACGCGGATAATGTGTCCGCAAAATATATCAAACCGATCCTGGATGAGCTTTCGAAATACGGAAACGTTACTTATAAACGAATTTACGGAGACTGGACGAGTACCCAGCACGCGAGCTGGAAGGAGGTGCTGCTGCAGAATTCTATCAGTCCGATCCAGCAGTACAGCTATACGCAGGGGAAGAATGCTACCGACTCAGCGATGATCATCGACGCGATGGACATCTTGTATACCGGCAATGTGGACGGCTTCTGTCTGGTGTCCAGCGATAGCGATTTTACCAGGCTGGCGAGCCGTCTGCGTGAGAGCGGCCAGAACGTAATCGGCATGGGCGAGGCAAAAACGCCGATTCCCTTCCGGCAGGCGTGCAACATTTTTACAACGCTGGAACTGCTGCTTGAAGACAGCACCGCAGAGAAGGAAGAGAAAGCACCTGTGGTTTCGGCAGTGGAACAGACAGCACACAAATCCGGCGAGACGGATGTGGTGAGCCGCGAGCAGGTGGAGGAAGCGGTCATCAAGATCATTACAGAAAATCAGAACAACGACAAGGAAACCGGACTCGGCGAGGTTGGCAGCCGTCTGGTGAAGCTTTACCCAGACTTCGATGTGCGTAATTATGGGTATAGTATGCTTTATAAATTCCTGGAAACTTTCCCGAAGCTGAAAGTCATCCGTGACGGCTCCAAAATGTCCGTGGCTCTCTACGAAGATCCGGGGCGCAAAGAAAGCCTGGAAAAATATATTGTTGAGCAGGTGCAGAACAGCGGCAGCGTCGGCATTGCCCTTGGACCGCTCGGCAATAAAATTCACCTGCAGTTTAAGGATTTTAAAGTGCGCGATTACGGCTATTCGCGGCTGAAGGAGTATATCAGCAGCATCCCAAGCATCCGTACAAAGGGCGAGGGAAAGCAGATCCGCGCTGTCTTTGAAGATGCAAAAGAGAAGGACAAAGAGAAAGAAAAGGAAAAAGAGAAGGAAAAACCGAAAAAAAGAGCGGGCAGCAAAAAATGAGAGAGAAAAATGATCTGGGTGCGCAGGGAAGCGGGAGCCTGCATAAAAATATGAAAAAACGGCAATCTGAAGGAAAACGCGGAAATGCGGCAAGAAACGGGATACTAGGTGGACGGCGCAGTGATGGGGCAGGAACCGGGACAACAGGTGGACGATGCAGTGATGCGGCAGAGAGCGAGATGTCGGAGGGACGACACAGCGATATGCCGATGTGCCCGGTTCAGAAGAAATGCGGCGGCTGCCAGTTCCAGGGCATTCCTTATGCGCAGCAACTGAAAATCAAGCAGCGCCAGGTGGAGAAACTTCTCAAACCCTTCGGAAAGGTCAACCCGATTATTGGCATGGAAAATCCGTATTACTACCGCAATAAGGTACACGCTGTTTTCGGCAGGACGCGGAACGGGGAGGTCATTTCCGGTACCTACCAGGAAAATACCCATAAAATCATTCCGGTAGAGCAGTGTCTGATCGAGGATCAGAAATCCGCAGAAATTATCCGCAGTATCCGTGGACTTCTGAAATCCTTCAAGATCAAGACCTATGATGAGGATACCGGTTATGGACTTCTGCGTCACGTGCTGGTGCGCCGGGGCTTCCAGAGCGGGCAGATTATGGTTGTTCTGGTGCTTGCAAGTCCGATCCTTCCGTCCAAAAACAATTTTGTGGCGGCGCTGCGCAGGCTCCATCCCGATATCACCACCATCATCTTAAATGTAAACGATAAAAAGACCAGCATGGTGCTTGGCGAAAAAGAAAAGGTGCTCTATGGACCCGGCTATATCGAGGACACGCTGCTTGGAAAGACTTTTCGCATCTCCGCAAAATCCTTCTATCAGGTCAACCCGGTGCAGACCGAAGTCCTCTACCGGACTGCTATCGATTATGCACATCTTACCGGAAAAGAGCGCGTGCTGGATGCCTACTGCGGAATCGGCACGATTGGATTAATCGCAGCAGCAGAGGCAAAAGAAGTCATTGGTGTGGAGCTAAATTGTGATGCAGTTCGCGACGCCCGCATAAACGCAAAACGAAATGCTGTCACAAACACGCAATTCTATAACGCCGACGCCGGAAAATTCATGACAGACCTGGCAGAACAAAACGTAAGCGTCGACGTGGTATTCATGGATCCCCCGCGCGCAGGAAGCGACGAGGCGTTTCTCTCCTCTGTGGTAAAATTGCAGCCAGGGAAGGTAGTGTACATCTCATGCAATCCGGAGACACTGGCACGGGATTTAAAATATCTGACGGGAAACGGGTATAAGGTGGAGAAGATACAGCCGACAGATATGTTCTGCTTTACGGAGCATGTGGAGACCGTTTGCTGTTTATCCCGCATAAAGTAAGGAATTTAAACATTTTTTGCATACCACACAGGGCATTTTGTCGACCATTTGTCAACCAAATTTTCATTGGTTGACGAGCTTCTGGTTGACTGCCTGTTCAAAAATGTCTACGGAGCGGTTGGACATAGTTTCAGTATTATGGACATAAGTCTGCATCGTTGTCTGGATGTTGTCATGTCCGAGTCTCTCCTGGACGTCCTTTATATCGGCCCCGTTCTCGATCAGCATCGTCGCATGTGTGTGTCGGAGTGAGTGATAGTTAAAAGCAATTTTTAATTCATGCTGGATAACGCGTGCGCAATATTTAAAACTGTCTGTTGATATATACTGACCATTTTCACGCACACATACCATATCTGTGCGAGTTAAAGCACATGGT
>UMDR01070746.1_pt1 | contig 53491 bp, 37 predicted proteins | sample 1964541 | NCBI WGS metagenome assembly UMDR01 (sample SAMEA4835999, study PRJEB28245) | human gut metagenome | biome: gut microbiome; material: fecal sample | place: Denmark | collected 2008 | reverse complement strand
CCGGCGGCAAATGCCGCACAGGCGCCGACGGAACCGGTTATGGTGCACCCGCAGACGGAAGAGCCGGATGTAAACGTAGAGATGATTGACTTATAAAGAACAGGGACTGCCGCGAAAAACGGCAGTCCTTTTTTCCAGAAACTTTCCCTTGCATCTGCGATCAACTGTGCTATAATGTATATAACAAAATGAAACGGAAGTGGTTACAGATGATAATTGAAATTGATTTTCAGAGCGACGAGGCGATCTATATACAGCTTAGGAATCAGATTATTCTGGGAATCGCGACGTCCGCCCTTCACGAGGGGGACGCGCTGCCGTCCGTGCGGCAGATGGCGGACGACATCGGCATCAATATGCACACGGTAAACAAGGCGTATTCCGTACTGCGCCAGGAAGGGTTTCTGCAGCTTGACCGCAGAAGAGGCGCTATTGTCTCGCTGGATGTGGACAAGATGCAGGCAATGGAGGAGATGCGCAGCGCCCTGCGGGTGCTTCTGGCAAAAGGCTGCTGCAAAAACATCAGCGGCGATGAAGTGCATACGATGATCGACGAGATATTAGACGATATGAAAAATGGAAGGATGTAGACATATATGCAATATACAGAACAGGCAGCACATGCGCTGAAGCTTGCACAGCAGACGGCGAAGAAATGCGGACAGAGCTATATTGGTTCAGAGCATTTGCTTTTAGGTCTTCTCAGGGAGAAGGGCGGCATGGCGTCTGCGATTCTTCTGCAGCACAAAGTGGAGGAAGAAAAGGTGCTGGAGCTTGTCAGGGATCTGATCGTGCCGGAGGGCACGCTTGCAGAGCCGGAGATGATCATGTATTCCCCGCGCGCGGAGGCGATCCTTGAGCAGGCGGAGACAGAAGCAAGGTTTTTCCGTCAGAAGGAGATCGGCACTGAGCATCTGCTGCTCGCTCTTTTAAAAGACACCGACTGCGTGGCGATGCGCCTTCTCCATACCATGGGCGTACAGGTGCAGAAGGTATTTATGGACGTGCTGGAGTGTCTTGGGCTGGAGGAGTCACGGTACCGCGAGTATGTTCAGCAGGTACAGGAGAGAGGGCAGGCTGGCGCCGGCGATATGCTGGAGCGCTTCAGCAGAAACCTCACGCAGCAGGCGATGGACGGAAAGCTCGATCCGGTTATCGGAAGAGAGCAGGAGATCCGGCGTATTATCCAGATCCTCGGCCGGCGGACGAAAAACAACCCCTGTCTGATCGGGGAACCGGGTGTCGGCAAGACGGCGATCGTCGAGGGGCTTGCGCAGCGGATCGTAGCGGGTACTGTCCCGGATGTCATCCGTGGCAAACAGATCTATACGCTGGATATGGCGGCGATGGTCGCCGGTTCCAAATACCGCGGCGAGTTTGAGGAACGTATCAAGAAGGTGATCCAGGAGGTAAGCGCCCGCAGCGATGTACTTTTGTTTATCGACGAACTGCATACCATCATCGGGGCAGGCGGCGCTGAGGGAGCGATGGATGCTTCCAATATCTTAAAACCGGCGCTCTCGCGCGGCGAGATGCAGCTGATTGGTGCGACGACTATTACGGAGTACCGCAAATATATTGAAAAAGACCCGGCGCTGGAGCGCAGATTCCAGTCCGTTTCCGTGGAGGAGCCGAATGAGGAGGATGCGATCGCTATTTTGAAAGGACTGCGTCCGAACTACGAGGCGCACCATAAGGTAAAGATCACGGACGAGGCGATCGATGCGGCAGTGAAATATTCCGCGCGCTATATCAGCGACCGCTACCTGCCGGATAAGGCAATCGACCTCATCGATGAAGCAGCGTCCGGAAAGCAGATCAGCGGCGCTTCCGTGCCGGATGGCATAGAGAAGCTGCAGGCGGCGGTGGATGAGCTTTCCGAGAAGAAAGAGCAGGCGATCATCCTTGGAAACTGGGAGGAGGCGCAGGCGCTGAACCGCACGCAGGAGGCGACGCTCAAAAAACTGGCAGCCACGCAGAAGCGTCTGGCACAGAAGGGCGGCGTCCGCCGCCAGGAGATCGGCGAGGCGGATATCGCGGAGATCGTATCCATGTGGACGAAGATTCCGGTACAGCGGCTGGCGGAGAAGGAGACGAAGCGGCTGATGAAGCTGGAGCAGACGCTGCATAAGCGTGTGATCGGACAGGATGAGGCGGTCACGGCGGTGGCGAAGGCGGTCAAGCGCGGAAGAGTTGGTCTGAAGGACCCGGCGCGCCCGATCGGTTCCTTCCTGTTCCTTGGTCCGACCGGCGTCGGCAAGACGGAGCTGTCCAAGGTACTCGCCGAGGTGGTGTTTGGCAGCGAGCAGTCGATGATCCGCGTCGATATGTCGGAATATATGGAGAAGCACAGCGTGTCCCGTCTGGTCGGCTCACCGCCCGGATACGTCGGTTATGAGGAGGGCGGCCAGCTCAGCGAGAAGGTGCGCCGCAATCCGTACTCGGTTATCCTGCTGGATGAGGTGGAGAAAGCGCACCCCGATGTGTTCAACATTCTTCTGCAGGTGTTGGATGACGGGCACATCACCGATGCCCAGGGCAGAAAGGTGGATTTTAAGAACACCATTATCATTATGACGTCGAATGCCGGGGCGCAGGCGATCGTCGAGCCGAAGAAGCTTGGCTTCACGGCGGTGAACGACGAAAAGCAGAATTACCAGCGCATGAAGAGCAGTGTGATGGAGGAAGTAAAGCGGCTGTTTAAGCCGGAATTTCTCAATCGTATTGATGAGATCATCGTGTTCCGGTCTTTAAATAAAGAGGAGATTGACCGCATTGTCGGACTTCTCTTAGGAGATTTTGAGGAGCGGTGTAAAAAACAGATGGACATCACTTTAAACGTTCGTCCGTCTGTGAAGAAATATATTGCCGAAAAGGGCTTTGATCCGAAATTCGGCGCGCGTCCGTTAAAACGTGCGATCCAGTCGCAGGTGGAGGACGCTCTGGCGGAAGAAATTTTATCCGGGCGCGTTTCGCAGGGCGATACGGTTGCTGTGAAAATGACGAACGGTAAGATTAAATTTGAAAAACAGTAAGATAAAAATGGGAGGACAGTGAAATGTCAGTAGTAGAATCTTTGATCCGCAAAGAAACCGATGGAACCATCAGCTTTGGAAATTACCTTCTGGATAAGAAATCCAAGGTGTCTGATTTTGAGAACGCCGGGGATATTTACAAGGTAAAATCGTTCCGCGAGATTACCAAGCTGGAGAAAAACGAGATGTTCGTTTACGAATCTGTTCCGGGGACGGCGGTGCATCATCTGAAGGAGACCGGGGACGGTATGGAGTTTGCGGTAGAGGGCGCGCAGGATGCGCAGATCACCGTGGAGATGGAAGCCGAAACTGTTTACGAGATCGAGATTGACGGCGAGAGCACCGGAACGATGAAAACAAATTTGGGCGGAAAGCTTTCTCTGAGCGTTGAGCTGGAGGCTGGAAAGAGCGTTTCCGTTAAGATTGCGAAGTAGGAAGATGGCAAAAACGAAGGGAACTGTATTTTTCTGTCAGAACTGCGGCTATGAGTCAGCAAAGTGGCAGGGACAGTGTCCGGGCTGCCACGAGTGGAACACCTTTGTGGAAGAACCGGCTGCGCCGAAAAAGAGCGCTGCGGGAAAGAACACCCGGCCGTCTGTACCAGTATCCGAACCGGTGCGTCTTTCGGAGATCAGCGCGGACGAGAGCGAGCGTACCTCGTCGGGCATGGCGGAGCTGGACCGCGTGCTCGGCGGCGGCATTGTGTCAGGCTCGCTGATCTTAGTGGGCGGTGATCCCGGTATCGGAAAATCGACCCTGCTTCTGCAGGTATGCCGCGATCTTGTCAACCGGGGGCATAAGGTGCTGTATATCTCCGGAGAGGAATCTGCGCGGCAGTTAAAGCTGCGTGCGCAGCGCGTCGGGCGCTTTGCGGAAGAACTGATGGTACTCTGTGAGACAAATCTGGACACGATCTGCGAGGTATTGCAGCGGCAGAAGCCGGAGTTTGTGGTGATTGATTCCATCCAGACCATGTACAGCGAGGAGGTGGCGTCGGCGCCGGGAAGCGTCTCCCAGGTGCGTCAGGCGACCGGCGTGTTCATGCAGATCGCAAAGGGCATGGGCATCACTGTATTTCTGGTCGGTCATGTCACAAAGGAGGGCGTCGTGGCGGGACCGCGCGTGCTGGAGCACATGGTTGACACCGTGCTCTATTTTGAGGGAGACCGTCACGCCGCTTATCGTATCCTGCGCGGTGTGAAAAACCGTTTTGGCTCGACAAACGAGATCGGCGTCTTTGAGATGCGCGACACCGGGCTTGTCGAGGTGGAAAATCCGTCGGAATATATGCTGAGCGGCAAGCTGGAGAACGCCTCCGGCTCTGTGGTGGCGTGCTCCATGGAAGGCACGCGTCCGGTCTTGGTGGAGATCCAGGCGCTTGTCTGCCAGAGCAATCTGCCGATGCCGCGCCGCACCACGGCAGGGACAGATTTTAACCGTGTCAATCTGCTGCTTGCCGTGTTGGAAAAGCGCGCGGGCATCCATCTGTCCGCCTGTGATGTCTATGTCAACATTGCCGGCGGCATCAAGATGACGGAGCCTGCGATCGATCTTGGACTTATCCTGGCGCTGGTATCCAGCTATAAGGACATCGCCGTGGACGAAAAGCTCATTGCTTTCGGCGAGGTGGGCTTAAGCGGAGAAATCCGCGCCGTCAACATGGCAAAGCAGCGGGCTGACGAAGCAAGAAAGCTCGGCTTCACTACCGTGCTGATGCCGGAGGTGTCTGTCAAAACCGTCGGCAGGATCCCCGGATTGAAGATCGTCGGGTTCAAAACCGTGCGGGAAGCCGTGTTCTATATATTAAGCGGCGAGGACGCAGGACTGCCGTTTTCATCCTGAGCGGGTTGATAAAAATTCTCACTGGAAATCCATTGACAAATCGTGAAATAATTACTATAATTTGAATGAAATTCGGCAAAACAGCAGAATGCCGAAAAATATTTAAATAATTATCATGAATTTGGACATACTGGAATTGAGGTGAGTAAGATGAAAAAGACAGCACAGATTTCCAATGACCAAATGATTTTTTCAGTTCAAGAGCTGAAAGATAAAGGTTTTTCATATTACAAAATTAATCAGATGGTTGACCAGGGGATCCTGATAAAACTGAATAAGAAATATTATGAAAATGCAAATTTTGATGGTGAGGGATCAGATTTCTACTATGCCTATGCATATGTACCAGACGGAGTGGTTTGTCTGCTAAGTGCAGCTGTGTATTATAATCTGTCTACTTATCGCCCGGATGTCATTGATGTTGCAATTCCAAGAAAAGCAAAGGTATCAACATTACCGGATTGGCCGGAATTGAATGTATGCTATTTTACAGATGACCGATTTAGTATTGGTATCGAGACCGTAGAGGATGGAGATAACAGATTTCGTATTTATGATATCGAGAAAACTGTTGTTGATATCGTTTTCTACAGGGAAAAAATAGGAATTGAAGAAACGAAAGAAGTTCTTACAACTTATCTGCATCGGAGGGATCGTAATCTGAACAGGCTGATCAGATATGCGGAGCTGCTCAAATGTGGGGATGTAATGAAAAAGTATCTGGAGATGCTAATATGACAAGCGCTATATCCGTAAAGGACAGATTAAAGAAACAGGCGATAGAAGATGGAAAGACCATGCAGGATAAGCTGGTCACATATGGTTTGGAGAGAACAATATATAGATTATCTGTTTCAAAATATTCAGAGAGGTTTACACTAAAGGGCGGTATTTTTTTGTATGCATTATTTGATGGAGAGTATGCCCGTGCAACAATGGATATTGATCTTTTGGCACAGCGTATTCCGAATGATGCTGAACAAATGAAGAAAATATTTAATGATATTTTTTCTATAGAGTGTGATGATGCGTTACGATTTGATCTGAACACGCTTGAGGTTATCAACATAACTGAATTCAAGGAGTATCATGGTGTAAATGTATCTATTATGGGATATCTGGACAGAACCAGGGTTCCAGTATCAATAGATATTGGTTTTGGTGATGTGGTGTATCCCGAAAGAATGAAAATGGAGTTCCCGGTTCTGCTGGACATGGAGCTTCCGGAGGTATATGCCTATTCGATTTATTCCGTCATAGCAGAAAAGTTTGAGGCTTTTGTTTCTCTGGGCCTCGCAAATGGTAGATATAAGGATTTCTATGATATCTATGTTTTGGCTGACAGGTATGATCTTAATGGTGTGGAATTAAAGAACGCGATTGTAGAGACCTTTACCCATCGAGGTACTGGTTTTGATGATATTGTAGCCTTTGATGATGATTTTACCAGGGATGAGACAAGGCAGGGAAGATGGAAAGCCTTTATCAGAAAGAAGAAAGCATTGGTGAAAGTAGAATTTGAGGAAACTATGCAACTACTAAAAGAATTATTGCTGCCCATCGTGGATTCAATTCATAACGATAATTCCTTTGAGCAGACATGGAGTAAAGAAACAAAAAGCTGGATGAAAGTACATAAAATTAGTAATAGGGATTGAGATACATGATCCTTTTATTTTGCAAAGTTTATGCTTCTAACTTTGCAATTTGCGCCAAAAAATTCGCTAAAAAATTCGTGGGGAAATTGTCAAAAATTTATTGACAATTTCCCGCGTTTGTGTTATAAATATTTGGTGAGCAACACACAGGGGATTGGTCAAATGGTATGACAGAAGTCTCCAAAACTTTTAGCGGGAGTTCGATTCTCTCATCCCCTGCTCGAAAAGCACCGTATTTACGGTGTTTTTTTATGTACCGGTTTGGTTAATTTAATGATTCGACTATGGAAAAACGAGGACATGACCGCCCTCGTTTTTTATATAATATTTGACGAACAGATGCGGCTCTGTGTCGGGATCATAGATGGTGCGATTTTGTGGAGGGGTGAAAACAAAAAGTCAGAAAGGATAGTTGTTGATTTTTGCAATTCGTGCTACACTATCCATAGTGCTTTATACAGGATGTATCTGAGATATAAAAAGGAAGGGAAGTACAATGGGATTTCGACAAATTGCCGGAAAAGGACTTTATTTTTTATTCATCGGGCAGATTCTTGGGATTTTGATGCTCGTTCCCGTGATCGGAACGATTGCGGCGCTTGCCGGAGCGGTTTGTTCCATCTATGGGCTGTATACGCTTTCCAAAGCGGACGCCGATTATCAGACCGCGTTTATGCTGACGATTGCGAACTTTGCTGTTTCGCTGTTTGGCACGGTTATTTTAAATAATGAGGGAATTTTTGCATTTCTGTGCAGTGCGGCTTCGCTGGTGATCAACGCGGCGGTAATTTATTTTATCTGCAGCACGACCGGAAGATTGCTGCGCGGTATCGACGATACGGTAGAGCAGCGCGGCGGAATAATCTGGAGAACGGTGATGCTGTGCACGATCGTGGAGATTGCCTGTGCGCTGCTGGTGTATATTCCGATCATTAATATCGCGGCAATGGTGGTACAGGTGATCGCGATGGTGGTGCAGCTGATAATCAGCATTTTGTATCTGATATTTCTCTGGCAGGGGCAGAAAACGCTGCGGCAGTGTTCGCAGTGACGGAAGATAGACAGAAAATATGCGGCGAGGAAAACCGGAGCGGAGCCGCGGCATAAGCTACAAAAGACAGGAAGGGGACAAAAGCAGTGGGAACCTATTTATATGTGATTTTTCTTGCCGTTAGTTTTGGCGCGTCTGTGGTGGGCGCGATCTGCGGGATCGGCGGGGGCGTGCTGATCAAGCCGCTTTTGGATGCGTTCGGGGTGCTGAGCGTCTCGACCATCAGCTTTTTGTCGGGCTGCACCGTGCTGTCGATGTCCTGTTACTCCGTTGTAAAGGCAAAACTGAGCGGGGATTCCCTGGTGGATATGAAAACCGGAACGCCGCTTGCCGTCGGCGCGGCGCTCGGCGGCGTGGCAGGAAAAATGATGTTCCAGTATCTCACGGAGATGTTTGCCGACAAAGACCGGGTGGGCGCGATCCAGGCTATCTGCCTGCTTCTGATTACCTTTGGGACAATGCTCTATACCATCCGAAAAGATAAGATCAAAACGCATCATGTGACGGGTATTGCCCCCTGCGTTGCAATCGGGCTGGTGCTCGGCATCTGCTCGTCCTTCCTGGGAATCGGCGGCGGTCCGATCAATCTGGTGGTGCTGTTTTTCTTCTTTTCCATGGACACGAAAACGGCGGCGCAGAATTCCCTGTATATTATTTTGTTTTCGCAGATTACCAGTCTTATCAACACGCTGGTGACGCGGACCGTGCCGGAATTCAGTATCGCTTTGCTGGTGCTGATGGTCGGCGGCGGGATCCTTGGAGGCATGGCGGGCAGAGCGATTAATAAAAAGATAGACGGCAGTGTGGTAAACCGCCTGTTTATCGGACTGATGGGTGTGATCATGCTGATCTGCGTGTATAATATTTATCAGTTTATGTAACTAAGAAATTTCTGGCAGGATTACGAAAAGGAGACTTACTATGCCGCCGATCAGTGTTTTGATGAAGCCCTCGTCCGGTATGTGTAATATGAAGTGCGATTACTGCTTTTACTGCGATGAGACGAAAAAGCGGACGCAGCAGTCCTTTGGTTTTATGAAGGAAGAGACGTTAAAGAATATTATCCGCAGGACGATGCTGCGCGCCCAGGGCGGCATCAGCTATGCTTATCAGGGCGGAGAGCCGACGCTGCGCGGAATTGATTTTTTCAAAAAAGCGGTGGAATACCAGAAACAATACAATAAACACGGCATCCAGGTGCAAAATGCCTTTCAGACGAACGGTTATTTGCTGGATGAGGAATGGTGCCGGTTCTTAAAGGAAAATCACTTTCTGGTCGGCGTTTCTCTGGACGGTATTCAGGAAATTCACGACGCTTACCGTCACGGAAAGGACGGCGGACCCACCTACGAACGTGTTGTGCGGGCCACAAAGCTGTTGGATGAGTACGGCGTGGACTACAACATTCTGACGGTAGTGAACCGGCGGGTAGCGGGGCGGATCGAAGAGATTTATGAAAATTATCGCAGGCACGGGTGGAGGTACCAGCAGTACATTGCCTGCCTTGACCCGCTGGGCGAGCCGCACGGCCGGAACGAATATGCTCTGCGTCCGCAGGAATACGGAGTGTTTCTGACCCGCCTGTTTGAGCTTTGGTATGCCGACCTGCAGAAACAGCGGCAGCCTTATATTCGGACGTTTGAGAATTATATCAGCATTCTGGCAGGCTACCTTCCGGAGGCGTGCGACCAGAGAGGAACCTGCGGGATACAGTACGTCGTCGAGGCGGACGGCGGCGTGTATCCGTGCGATTTTTATATGACGGATGAATATCTCCTGGGAAATTTTAACGACTGCAGACTGGATGCGCTCGATGAACGCCGCCGGGAGATCGGATTTTTGGAGCGGTCGCAGAAGCTGTCCGCAGAATGCAGAGCGTGCAGATATTATCACATCTGCCGGGGCGGCTGCCAGCGCAACCGGGACTGGGATCCACAGAAGAAAGCGTATGAAAACTATTTCTGCAGCGCGTACAAAATCTTTTTCGATGCGTGTTATGAGCGCATGAGGGAGATAGCGGAAGAAACAGTGAGATCCAGGTAATATAAATTAAAAAAACAATGATAAACACCCGACTGGATGAATGGTCCGGCCGGGTGTTTTTGTCTTGCAAATCTTTCTGAATCCGGGGCATACTATGAGGAATACCGGAGCGCAGAAAGCCGGGAATACTTTGGGATGAAAGAGAGGAAAAGGATATGAAGCGCGTACTGGAAGCAGGCATGTTAAATGAATTTCGGGATAGATTGCTGGAGGAGGAAAAGGCGCAGGCGACAGTGGAGAAATATATGCATGACGTCGGGGTGTTTTTTGATTACGTAAAAGAGGAAAACGGGATCGACAAGCATACCGTGATCGCATACAAGGAATATCTGACAGCGCATTATGCCGCGGCGAGCGTCAATTCGATGCTGGCGGCGCTCAATGTATTTTTGAAAGCAATGGGCTGGCACGAGTGTACGGTCAGGGCACTGAAAATCCAGAAGGAAGCTTTCCGGGAGCGGGAACGCGATCTGACGAAGGCGGAATATCTCCGTCTGCTGAAGACTGCAAAGGAAAAAGGGAAGATGCGCCTTTACTGGACCATGCAGGTGCTGTGCGCTACGGGGATCCGCGTGAGCGAGCTGCGCTACATCACCGTGGAATCACTGCAGACCGGGAGCGCACGGGTCTGTTCCAAAGGAAAACAGCGGACAGTGTTGCTGCCCGCGGCGCTCTGCCGGAAGCTGCGCAGATACGTCACTGAGTGCGGGATCACGGGGGACAGTATTTTTGTGACCAGAAGCGGAAAGCCGGTCGACCGGAGTAATATCTGCCACGACATGAAAGCGCTCTGCGAAGAGGCCAACATCTGCCGGGAGAAGGTATTCCCGCACAACCTCCGCCACCTGTTTGCCGTCACATATTATAAGGCGAAGAAGGATATCTCCCACCTGGCGGACCTGCTTGGGCACGCGAGCATCAACACCACGCGCATCTACACGCTTGTCAGCAGCGAGGAGCAGAAGCAGCAGATCGAATATCTGGGGCTGGTCGTGTGAGAAAAGCTGTTTCGGAAGGGAGGCGGTAAAACGCGCTGCATGACTATACGGAAAAACGGATATTTTGTGCAGAATGCCGGGACATAAAAATACCGCATAATATCTGTTATGCGGTAAAGAAGCAGTCATTACATATGTATCCATCTTTTAACAATTTTTATTCTAGCACCCCGGTGTAAAAAATTCAACATAAAAATTACACAAAAAGCAGACCGGGGAGAAATTTTTCTCCGGTCGGGATATGTCTGCCCTTAAAGGGCGTCTTTTTTCGTTTTACAGCCGCGATAAAGGCATTTCAAGCGGCATTTCTTTTCGGAAATACCCCATAACAGATATTATGTGGTGATCGGCTGTCGTTCAACAGTGCGTCTGAAAAAAAGAAGAATGGAGAATGTGGAATGCAAAGGAAAGTGAAAAAAACATTGTCATTCCTGATGGCGCTGGTCATGGTGGTATCCCTGCTGTGCGGGGGCGGTATTTCCGCGATCGCGGAGGGAACCGTGCTGACAGAACCCATCACGGAGGGCGGTACGGAAGCGGAGACAACGCCGCAGACGGCCTCGTATGAGTCGGAAACACCGGCGGCGTTCCAGGAGGAGACAGCAGGCGTGCCTGTGACGGAGCCTGCATCACAGGAGAGCGGGACAGAGGATGGAACGCTCCCGTCTGAGACGCTGACGGAGACAGTCGGCGAGACCGGGACGGAGCTGACTGAAAACAATGCTTCGCCGGAACAGGTGACGGAGACGTCCGGCGGGACAGACAGCGAAGCCGTCAGTGAGGAAAGCAGCGAATCCATCAGTGAAGCGGGCAGTGAGACAGGAAGCGAAACTGTCACAGAAGAGGAAACCGCTGAGCAGGAAAGCGAGCCGGAGAAGGTTACGGAAGCGGGAAAGCCGGAGTTTACGTATGAGGAAACCGTGGACGGCGTTCTTGTAAGTATCTACGCGCCGGAAGGGATCCTTCCCGAGGGGACGACCGTGACGGTAAGGTCGCTTACTGCAGATATGCTGCAGACGATGGAGAAAACAATTAACGATTCTCTGTCAGGAGCAGAAAAAGAGGTTGTCCAGCTCATTGGCTTTGATATCACCTTCTATGATGCCGATGGAAATGAGATGCATGAGCTGGACGGGCAGGTGAGCATCCGATATTCAGGGATGGATATCGTGAAGGAAGCAGAGGAAGCGCGGGTCTATCACGCCGATGAAAACGGAAACATCACAAATGCGCTGACGGAAGCTGCGGCTCCGTCCGGTACGGTGGGGTTTACCTCGGATAAATTTTCACCGGTGCTGTATGCGCTGTATGCTGCGGATGACGATGGGAAATACCATGTGAATTTCTACAGCCAGGATGGCCAGACGGTTCTTCAGACGGTTGATGTTGTTGAGGGAGAGACGGCCAGCTACACCGCAGATGCAGGTCTTCTTGAAATGGAAGGAATGCTTTTTTGCGGATGGTCCAAGGATATGCAGGGCGAAACGCCTGTCTCAGAGCTGGAAGATTTTGATCTTAGTCAGCCTGTCAGCAGTGTACTGACGGGAGAAGAGAGCACGCTGAACCTTTATGCGTGGTATGGCAAAAAGGTTACTGTGTCGTTTGTCTCAAACGGAGGCACGGCAGTACCGACGCAGAACCTGGTGGAAGGCGAGAAGGCTGCAGAGCCGACAACGACGCGGGTTGGCTATACCTTTAAAGGCTGGTCCTCTGACCCGGAGAATTACACGGCATTTGATTTTGATACGCCAATTAACGAAGATATCAGGCTTTACGCTTTCTGGGATGCCCAGCTGGTGCCGGTGAAGCTTGTCTATATGTATGAGAATGCGGACGATGACGGGTATACTCCGGCAGGAGCAAGCACCACGGTATATGCTCCGGCGGGAAGCTATCTTTCCATTGAGAAGAGTACTATTACCAGAATCGGTCAGACCCATAGCGTGCGCTATGCAGAAACCGCTGACGGAGAACTGACGGGCTATGCGACAAATGACGCCAGTGGAAATAGGAACGCTTCGATTGACGATGTGCGCGATACCTACTATCAGTATTCCAGCGCATCAAACAAGCGCCAGGTGATGCCGGACGGCTCTACGGTAATGCTGGTTTACTATAACCGCGCGCGGGTAACGCTGACGTTTACATATGCTTTGAATAGCAATGGGTCGATTGATATCGATCAATATATAACAGCGGACAACCGGGAAAAGTATGGGGTTGTATATGAAACAAAAAGATCGAATGGGTATAACGGATTTGTTTACTCCTTTACCGCGAAGTATGGACAGAATATTGTCCCGGTCTGGGCACAGGTTGGATGGGTAGAAAACGATAACTCGGGCAGTAATACTTTTGATACATGGGGGTGTCTGGATGGGCATATGCAGACGACGAATATGTATACGCTGGAGTCATCTTTATTTATGTATGGAAGCAATGGCCTGAGCATAGAAGATGGCGTGCTGGTGGGAACCGGAGCGCTGACCGCCCAGGAGCATCCGGTTACAAAGCTTTGGGGGATTTATGCCCGGACAACCCTGCCGGGTGAAACGGCTGATTTTACGTATGGAGATAAAAACTATACTATTTATACAGATGCCTGCCAGATGATCATGACTAGCACTGGCACTGTAGGCTACAAAGCTCTGGAGGGATGTACCCCCATTGCAGGGGAACGAACGCTGAAAGATAATTATGGCAATCGGATGTCAATAAGAAACGTTACTGTTAATGGCGGTTCGCTTAAAAATAAGTTTGACTCAGTATTTCCTGATAGCATTAAGAACGGGGACGGATGTCAGATCCTCCTCTATGACCGCAGTGAATTTACGTTAAGGCTTTATACGCAGACAGACGATTTAGACGTTCAAAGCGCAAACTATCTCTATGGCGACTGGATCTATAACGACGACAAGGATCTGCTTAAAATTACAGAGCCGAACATGAAAAAAGAAGGGTATCGCTTTGCAGGGTGGTATACAGATCCGGATTGTACGACGGGAACGGAGTATGTCCCGGATGAAAATTCCCGGATTACCGGAAATCTGGATCTTTATGCAAAGTGGGAGCCGAGCCAATACCTTGCGCAATATTATCTGTATACGGATGATACGACCCCGTATGCGGAGCAAGGCTTTGCGGAAGGCGGCTCAATTGACGACAAGCTGGTTCCGCAGGCTGTCCAGAGTATCTTTAAAGGCTGGTACTGGTATCAGAATGGAAAGCTGGAGAGCTTCGATTTTACCTCAGCGGTAGGTGCGGATCATGTGGATGAAAACGGAATCCTGAAGCTCTATGCTGTATGGGAAGGCTCGACTGGCAAGGTAAGCTATCTCCCCGGCATCGGCGGTGACAACCAGACGCAGGAAGTTGTCGATGAACGTGAATTTGAGATCAATGAGGCTTCTGTGCAGATGCCGAATTATACAGATGAGTGGCCAAGCGGGGTACCGACAGACGGTACGCTTAAATTTGTCGGATGGAAGGCTCCGAACGGAGAAATCTACCAACCGGGAAGATACGTGCCGGTGACTCGTACCTATATGCAGTTTGAGGCGCAGTGGTCTGCGGATGCCGTGACGCTGATCTACGATGCGAATGGCGGTACCGGTTCGAACGTAATGGAGAGCTGGGCGCGCAACAGCACGGTGACGGTCTGGGATAACATGGACGGTCAGAACCCACATTTCACACGCGCAAATTACGAGCTGCTCGGCTGGGATGAGGATCCGAATGCGGTGACTCCGACTTATGAACTGGGAGCAGGGACCATTGTTCTTGAGAAGGGTACGACAACGCTTTACGCTATCTGGAAGCGCTGCACGGTGAATCTGACCATTAAAAAGAGCGTAACCGGAAACATGGGCGATGTGTCGAAAGAATTTACTTTCAATTACAGCTATACAGATGGCGATACAACAGAAAGCAAGAGTTTCACGATAACAAATGGCGGTGAATATACGATTCAGAATGTTCCGGTTGGAGTGACATTAAAGCTGCAGGAGCAGGGAGATTTTGGATACCGGGTTACAGCGGTATACAATGGCCAGACACTCTATGATGGTGCAGCAAATGAGATTGAAATGCGGTTTCCAATTGTAGAGGGAGCCGATAAGATCGAGATTAACAATCACAGAGATGCCGTACCGGATACTGGCGTTATGCTGGATTCCATGCCGTACATCATCATCCTTGTGCTCGTGCTTGCGGGAGCGATCCTGTTTGCAGTCAGCAGACGCAGGAAATACCGTGTCTGACCGGCGGAGGATGTAATGACGACAGACAGAAGAGAAGGCGACAGAAGCGCCCGGCAGAGAACGGGCAGCGAGGCAGAACTTCGGCAGGGCACATGGAGAAGCAGTGCGGCAGAAGCCGGACCGGGCACATGGAGAAGCGACGCGGCGGAAGTCGGACAGGGCACATGGAGAAGCGACGCGACGGAAACCGGACAGGGCATACGGAGAAGCAGTGCGGCAGAAGCCGGACCGGGCGTCCGGAAGAGATCAGGCAGTGCGTCAGAGCTTCGGCAGGGCACACGGAGAAGCAGCGCGGCGGAAACCGGACAAGGTACACGGAGAAGCCGGACATCAGAACCGGAGCAGGCTGCCCGTGAAGAAAAAGATGCACAGCGGCAGCGTTCACGTGCAAGAGACTCACGTACCGCCCGTGCAAAGAAGCAGCGGCAGCAGGAACAGCTCCGGAGAGGCTACCTGGATCTGCTTGTCCGGGTAGTACTGCTGGTTGCAGCAGGCTGGATCCTTCTCACACAGGTTTTTCTGATAACACAGGCGTCCGGGAACGGCATGTTCCCGGCGCTGAAGGACGGCGACCTGGTGTTTGCCTACCGGCTGCAGCGGGAATACGCCAAGAATGATGTGGTGGTTTACGAAGCGGACGGGGAGGAGCGCATCGGGCGCATTGTTGCGCGGGAGACGGATGTGGTGACGCTGGACGACAGCGGCACGCTCCTCGTCAACGGAACCGCGCAGAGCGGCGAGATCCTCTATCCGACCTATGCGGAGGGGGAACTGGAGTACCCCTATACGGTGCCGGAAGAGCATGTATTTGTGCTCGGCGATTACCGGACGCAGACGGAGGACAGCCGCATCCTGGGGGCGATCCCCGTGAAGGATGTGAAGGGAAAGGTTATCACGATCCTTCGCAGACGGGGGCTATAGGCCTCAACACATTGTATGATCTGCCGGAAGGCTTTTCATAAAAAACAAATTAATAAAATTCCAGGGAGGAAAAAAATCATGAAAATGAAAAAAATTGCAGCAATTGTATTTTCAGCAATGATGATGCTGAACATGGGCACCGCCGTATTTGCGGAGGCTCAGCAGGATGTAGATCCCGTCATTACAAAGACCTACCAGGTCAACAATGGTATGGCTCCTGAGGAAACCTTCACCTATATTTTTACACCTGTATCCTATAAAAACGGCAACGGCGAAACAGTAGAGGGGGCTGCCATTCCCGCAATCGCTCCGGTAACGATTGCTTTCAATAAGGCAATCTCAGCAACAACTCAGAAGACGGCAGAAGTATCTATTGATGCTAATGATTACGAGCTGGGTGTTTATACCTACGAAGTGTCTGAGACTGCCGGCAAAACAGCAGGTGTTACCTACTCCAATGAAAATTTGTATCTGGTTCTGACTATTGTCCGTGATGAGCAGAACGGTAAACATTATGTTGCAGCGCTGCACTATGAAAATGCTGAGGGCAGCAAGACCGATAATGATCTGACCAACAACTATGACTCCAATTCGCTGACCGTTACCAAGTACATTGAAGGTAACATGGCTGAGATGAGCAAGGAATTTACCTTCACAATTTCTTTTGCGGCTCCGGCAAACACTGAAATCAGGAGTGAAATCAGCACCAATGCAGAGAACGGTACATGGAGTGATGATGGTCTTACCTACACTATCGCGCTGGGCGACAGTGAATCTGTGACTCTCGGTAACATTCCGGCAGGCGTTTCTTATACCGTGAGCGAGAATCCTGAGAAGTATACTTCTAACCAGAAAGATAACAAGGTAACGGGCGTCATAACAGCAGACGAAGCAGCAACCGTTTCTTTTACGAACACGCTGAACCAGGGAATTGACACCGGTATCAACCTTGACAGCATGCCGTACATCATGATCCTCTGCCTGGTTGCTGTATGCGCAGTGGTTCTGTTTGTAAGAAAGCGCACCTCTGCAAACCGTTAAGAATTGTAACAGATAAGACGTGGGACAGCCCACGGAAATGAGCGGTTTTCCAAAGCCCCGGAGTTTTTCCGGGGCGGGAGCCGCATGAGATGACACATGATACAGGGAGTGGAACTGTATGCGTTTAGCGGGAGCATTTTTAAGGGCGGCGAACGCTCTGGTCTCCTTTGTCACAGCACTATGTCTCTGCACGGCAGGGCTTTACTCCGTCTACGCGCTGTGGGACAACAACCGCGTGTATTCGGCGGCGGAGGATGTGCGGGCAGACATGATAAAGCTGAAGCCCGTGGTGATCGAGGCGGGCGGCGCTTCCTTTGAGGAGCTGCTGGCGATCAATCCGGACGTCTGCGCGTGGATCACCATAGATAACACAAACATTGATTACCCCGTTTTGCAGGGGGAAACAAATCTTACCTATATCAATACCGATGTATACGGGAAATTTGCCCTGGCAGGCAGCATTTTCCTGGATTCCCGCAATGACCGCGGGTTCGGTGACACCTGTTCGCTGCTCTACGGGCATCATATGGCGAACGGGAACATGTTCGGAGACCTCGACAAATTCGAGGAGGAATCTTTTTTCCGGAAGAATAAGACAGGGACGCTGTTATTGCCGGATAAGACCTATGATCTGGAAATCTATGCCTGTCTGCTGGTGCCGGCGTCCGAGGATATGATCTTTGACCCGCAGCAGTACCAGGATGACATAAATCCCCTGCTGGATTTCGTGGAACAGGAAGCGCTCTATTATGACGCGGAAACTGTCGCAGCGCTGCGGCAGACAAACAAAGAGAGCCAGATCCTGGCGCTTTCCACCTGCTCCTCGGAATTTACCGATGCAAGGACCATTATTCTGACAGTGATGGAACCACATGTCAGTGAATAGGAGGATATGAAAGATGAAGACATGGAGACATGGAATGCTGGCGGCGCTCGCGTTTGCCGTGTTTGGCGTGCTGGGATGCATGCCGTCGGGAGCAGCGGCTGCCGGGACAGCGGAGGCGCTTGTTACGGAGGTGCCGGTGCAGATCGTACTCACCGGGACACAGCCGGAGGAGGCGGAGGACTTTGCAGTAGTCCTGCAGGCGGAGAATGCGTCAAACCCGATGCCTCAGGGCAGCGCGGACGGTGTCTGCACGCTGACGGTTTCCGGGGAAGCTTCGGCAAGCTTTCCGGTGATCCGTTTCTCGCGGGTGGGCGTTTATAACTATACCATCTGGCAGACGGCAGGCGCAGATGAGGATTGCACCTATGACGAGGCAGTGTACCATCTGACGGTCTATGTGACGAACCAGGAAGAGGGAGGTATCGGTGCCACCTCCGTCCTGTACCGGAATGAGGAGACGGAAAAGCTGGACTGCGCGGTGTTCACGAACGTTTACGTGACGGAGACGGAAACCGAAACAGAAACGGAAACTGAAACAGAGACGGAAAAACAGACAGAAAAACAGACGGAGAAACAGACGGAAGCCCCGAAGAGCAATGCGCCGAAGACCGGCGACAGCACGAATCTGGCGCTCTGGCTCACGCTGATGGGGGCTGCGGTTATTATAGTTGCCGCTGCATTCCTTGCGCGCAGGAAGCAGGCGGCAGGAAACGGCGGGAAGGAACATGGCGGGGAAGAGTAAGGACCTTACAGGACAGCGTTTCGGTCATCTGACAGTGCTGGGAAAAACAAAAGAGAGGTTCTGTGGCTACGTGGTGTGGCGGTGCCGGTGCGACTGCGGGCGGGAGACGCTCGCGAATACAAAGTACCTGCAGCGCGGCACGACGACGGACTGCGGCTGCATCCCGAAAACATCCGCGCGCGGGAGGAACAGTGCAGAGGATCTCACAGGGCAGCGGTTCGGAATGCTGAAGGTGGAATCGCGCGCCGAGAACCGCCGCGGGCATGTGTACTGGAACTGCCTCTGCGACTGCGGAAACACGAAGATCGTGTCTTCCCATAGTCTGAAAGCAGGCAAGGTAAAGGACTGCGGCTGCACGACACTGTGGATGCACCACATGAAGGATGACCTTGCCGGACAGCGGTTCGGGCGTCTGGTGGCAGTGGAGCCGACAAAGGAGAAGAGCAAAAAAGCCTCCGTTTACTGGCGGTGCCGCTGCGACTGCGGGAACGAGGTGGAGGTCACGCGGGACGCGCTCCTGAGCGGGACGCAGAAGAGCTGCGGCTGCCTGCGCAGGGAGGTGCAGGACGGTATCCGGGACCGGCTGACGCGGGTGGACGGCACCTGTATCGAGTGGCTGGAGAAGCGCAAATATCGGAGTGACAATACCAGCGGCTTTCGCGGCGTGAACGAGACGAGCCGCGGCGGCTACCGTGTGAACATCGGCTTTAAGGGACGCCGGTTCTACTTGGGAAGATACAAGACCTTTGACGAGGCAGTGAAGGTGCGGCTGGAGGCGGAGGAGATGATCCACGGGGGATTTGTAAGAAGCTACCGACTGTGGAATGAAAAAGCGCAGGCGGACGCCGAGTGGGCGCAGCAGAATCCGCTAGTGTTCGAGGTGGTAAAGGAAAAAGACGGGCTGCACGTGGTATCGAGTGTCCCGGAGAATGGATAAGTATAAAAAAATGCCAGAGCCAGAAATGACTTTGGCATTTTTGTATGTCCCGGAGAGAAAAATGTTTACTTTTTTGTGCATATAGCTTATGATAAAAATATGGACGCAGACGGGAAAGGCAATACGGCTGCGCAAAAAAATCACAAAAAAGGAGGCAGGAGAATGAAGAAACGGTTACTTGGGACACTGACACTGGCTATGGCGGTTTCCATGGGCATGGCGGCAGGCGCGGAGGGCGACATTGTGGTGCTCTACACGAACGACGTACACTGCGCGGTGGCGCAGGACGATGAAAACCAGGTGCTCGGCTATGCGAAGGTGGCGGCTCTGAAGGAAGAGCTGGAGGAAGCAGGCAGCGAGGTAATCCTCGTGGACGCCGGAGACGCTATCCAGGGAGAAGCGATCGGCACGCTCTCCAGCGGGGAGTATCTTGTGCAGATCATGGACGAGGTGGGCTACGATATTGCGGTTCCGGGAAATCATGAGTTTGATTACGGGATGGAGCAGTTTTTAAAGCTCGCAGAGGAAGCGGATTACGATTATATTTCCGCAAACTTCACGGATCTTACGACAGGAGAGCCGGTATTTGACGCCTATGAGATCGAGGAGGAAGGCGGCGTAAAGATCGCGTTTGTGGGCGTCTGCACACCGAAAACGATCACTTCCTCCACACCGGTATATTTTCAGAATGATGCCGGCGAATATATCTACGGCTTCCAGCAGGATGAAACCGGCACAGCATTATACGACTGCGTGCAGAGCGCGGTGGATGCGGCACGCGCGGAGGGCGCGGATTATGTGATCGCCGTCACGCATCTCGGCATTGAGGCAGAATGCAGTCCGTGGATGTCGACGGAGCTGATCGGCAATACGAACGGCATCGACGTGGTGCTGGACGGACATTCTCACAGCACGATTGAGGGCGACCTGGTGAAAAATAAGGATGGAGCCAATGTTCTGATGACCTCCACCGGCACAAAGCTGTCGGCGATCGGCAAGCTGACGATCGCTGAGGACGGCGCGCTTTCCAGCGAGCTTGTGTACGACTATGAGGGCAGCGACCCGGAGGTGGAAGCGTTTATCGCAGGCATCCAGGCAGAATTTGAGGAGACCCTGAACCAGGTGGTGGCAAAGACCGATGTGGCGCTTGTCATCAACGAGCCGTCCACGCTGGATAAGGAAGAAAAGATAAGGCTTGTGCGCAATGCAGAGACAAATCTCGGCGATCTCTGCGCGGACGCATACCGCTATGTATCGGGAGCGGATGTGGCGCTTGTAAACGGCGGCGGGATCCGCACGGATATCCTGGCAGGCGATATCACATACGATGACATCATCAGCGTGCATCCGTTCGGAAACGAGCTTTGCATGGTGGAGGCGACCGGACAGCAGATCCTCGATGCGCTGGAAATGGGCGCGCGCGTGACGCCGGAGGAAAACGGCGGGTTCCTGCAGGTATCCGGGCTGACCTATGAGATCCATACAGACATGGAAAGCACCGTTAAGCTGGATGAAAACGGCATGTTCCAGGGTATGCTTGGCGATTATCGCGTGCAGAACGTCATGATAGGCGATGAGCCGCTTGACCCGGATAAGACCTACACTGTGGCATCCCACAATTATATGCTGAAAAATGCGGGCGACGGCATCAACATGTTTACGGAGTGCGAGCTGCTTCTGGAGGATGTCATGCTCGACAACCAGGTGCTGATCACCTATATCACGGAAGGACTTGGCGGCGTGGTCGGCGAGGAATACGCAGACCCGTACGGACAGGGACGTATCGTGGCAGTAGAAGGATAACGTACGAGTGTTTTCAGAAAAAGCAGCTTGAAAATAATAGGATGAAATGTGAAACTCCCACCCCAAAAGTGGGAGTTTTTTATGGGCGTTTCTATTGATGGGGAAGGGGATGAAAATTGTTTCAGATTTATCTTGACAGACATATGATTCTGTGCTATATTTCATAACGTAGTTATGAAACGATGTTTTTTAAAGGTGAAACATTAAGGCTGCTTTTCCGGGGACGGGCAGGCAGTCTTAATATAAAACAAAGGGTTAGCAAATGCTAACCTTAAAAAGGAGGAATATGTATGCAAAAGCAAAGTCCACTGCTCCGTATCTGGAGCTGGGGAAAAGAGGAGCATGGCAGGCTGACGCGGGCAATCGCAAGCGCGTTCCTCGGCGTCGCGCTGGGGATGCTGCCATATTTTTGCGCAGCTCAGATTATCATAAAGCTGCTGGCGGGAGAAAAGGAAATAAGGGTGTATCTGCCATGGCTTTTGATCGGGATGGCCGGATATGCCGCCCGTACGCTGCTTTATAATCTGGCACTGTCCATGTCTCACAAAGCAACTTTCTCCGTCTTAAAGACCATCCGGCAGAAGATTCTGGAAAAGCTGCCCAGGCTTCCGCTGGGAACGGTAATGGACATGCAAAGCGGTAAAATGAAGCAGATTATTGTGGATCAGGTAGACGGCATGGAGACGACGCTGGCGCACCTTTTCCCTGAAATGACCGCCAATATCGCAGGGCCGGCTCTGATCCTGATCTATCTGTTTGTGCTGGACTGGCGTATGGCGCTTTTATCTCTTGTGACGATACCGATCGGTTTTGCGTTTATGATGTCGGTCATGGGAAGCTATCAGAAAAAGTACGAGGGTGCTGTCAGGACGACGATGGAAATGAATGGAACGATCGTGGAATATATCGGGGGTATTGAAGTGATCAAGGCGTTTAATCAGGGAAAATCGTCCTACGCCAAATTTTCCGACAGGGTAATGGCCAACGCCTCGTATTATTATCATTGGATGAAAAGCTGTTTGTTCGGCACATCCATGGGCTATGCAGTTGTCCCTGCCACACTGGTCACTGTTCTCCCTGTCGGCTGGCTGTTTTATCAAAACGGAAGTCTTTCGGCAGATACTTTTATTACGGCTGTGATCTTATCGCTCGGTATTGCAGGGCCTCTGATGGCGGCAATGAATTTTGTAGATACATTGGCGCAGGTGGGAACAACCGTAGAGGCGGTGGAGGAGCTTCTGGGTGCGGAGGAACAGCAGCATGGAAACCGGGAGGTTTCCATTCCCAATACGGATATTGCACTTACCCATGTATCCTTTGGCTATCACGAGGACAAGGAGATTTTAAAAGATGTCAGCCTGTCTATTCCCGCCGGCAGCATGACGGCGCTGGTAGGCCCTTCCGGTTCCGGAAAATCCACCATTGCAAAGCTGATCGCAGGATTTTGGGATGTGAAGAGCGGAAGCGTGTCTATCGGCGGTGTGGATGAAAAGGAAATCCCATTAAAACAGCTCTACGACAAGGTGGCATTTGTTTCACAGGAGAATTACCTGTTTGATGAGAGCGTGCGGGAAAATATCCGCATGGGCAGGCCTTCCGCTGCAGACAGGGAAGTAGAAGCCGCCGCAAAAGCCGCAGGCTGCGACAGCTTTATCCGTGGACTGGAGAACGGCTACGACACCAGGGTGGGCAGCGGAGGCGCGCACCTTTCCGGCGGAGAGCGCCAGCGCATCGCTATTGCCAGGGCAATGCTGAAGGATGCTCCTGTTGTCATACTTGATGAGGCAACAGCCTACATAGATCCTGAAAATGAGGCGGTTATTCAGAAAGCAATTGGGAAACTGGTAAGGGGGAAGACCGTCATTGTTATTGCCCACAGATTGTCTACCATCAGGGATGCGGACAAAATCGTTGTAGTAAAGGATGGGCGGATCGAAGCAGAGGGAACGCATGAGGAGTTAAGGAGGAACTGCCCGCTGTATGAATCCATGTGGCAGGCGCATATCGGAGCAAAGGACGGTGAGATGGCATGATAGAAACATTCAGAAAGATATGGAAGTTTGCCGGTAAAGAGCGGGCAAATATTAATAAATCTGTGGCAGTCAGCTTTTTAAACGCGGTTTTTCGTATGTTTGAGGTCAGCGCCATTTATTTTGTGATCGCAGCACTGACGGAGGGGCAGCGCGGAGCAAAAGCAGCGTGGATCGCACTGGGATTTATGCTGGTGAGCATTATTGGAAACGGGATCACCGCCAGCATTTCCAAAATGCAGCAGACCCATGCCGGCTATTTTATGGCCGCAAACGAACGGATTAAAATCGGCAATCTCCTGAAAGGGGTACCGATGGGATTCTTTAATGACAACAGCCTCGGCGAGGTGACGGGAGTGTGCACCACGGTGCTCGGAAATGTGGAAACGCTCGTTCCTATGACGCTGGTAAATATCATGGGCGGTGTCATTGGCACGATTGTCTTTACGGCTATGATGTTGTTTTTCGAGTGGAGGGTCGGTCTGATCGCGGCAGCAGGAATTTTTGCGTATTTCCTGGTTGTTTCTGCTATGGAAAAGAAATCAGCGGCGATCGCTCCTAATTTACAGAAGTCACAGACAGCCCTGACAGCGGCGGTGCTGGAGTACGTGCAGGGAATGGGTGTGGTGAAATCCTTTAACCTGGGCGACAAGGGAGATAAAAAGGCGCAGGAGGCTCTGGAATTTAACCGGAAGAGCAATCTGGACATGGAAAATCTGATGACGCCCTATACAATTTTTCAGGAGCTTGTCCTGCAGGCGGCGGGCATCTGCATGATTTTTGCATCTGTTTTTTGCTGGATCAATGGCACAATGCCCATTGCCAGGGCATTGATGTGTATTGTGATGTCTTTCCTGGTATTCGGACAGATCAGGCTGTTCGGTATGGGTATTTCTATGCTGCGGCTGTCATCGGCAAGCATCAATCGCACTCTGGAAACAGAAAACATGGAGCAGATGGACGAAAGAGGCAGGGCGCTGTCTCCGAAAAGCCATGACATTGTATTTGATCATGTGCACTTTTCCTACGAGAACAGGGAAATTTTGCATGGCATCAGCGTGAAGCTTCCGGATAAGACCACCACAGCGGTGATCGGGCCTTCGGGGTCCGGAAAAACCACCCTCTGCAATCTGGTGGCACGTTTCTGGGATGTGGACAGCGGCAGCATAAAAATAGGCGGAAACGATGTCAGGGACTATACATTGGAATCCCTGATGGAGCAGATCAGTATGGTGTTCCAGAATGTCTATCTGTTTGCAGATACCATTGAGAACAATATCAAGTTCGGAAAACCGGGTGCAAGCCATGCAGAGGTAGTGGCGGGGGCAAAAAAGGCCTGCTGTCATGACTTTATTGAGGCGCTTCCGGACGGTTATGATACGGTGATCGGAGAGGGCGGAGCCTCCCTTTCCGGTGGGGAGAAGCAGAGGATTTCCATTGCGCGGGCTATGCTGAAGGACGCGCCGATCATCATACTCGACGAGGCAACCGCCAACGTCGATCCCGAAAATGAAGACAGGCTGCAGAAAGCGATCGAGGAGCTGACCCGGGATAAGACCATCATCATGATTGCCCATAGATTGAAAACCGTGCGGGGCGCAGACCAGATTCTGGTTATAGATGATGGAAAAATCGTACAGCAGGGGAAACATAAAGAGCTTATCACGCAAAAAGGGATTTATGCGGACTTTGTGCTGGGCAGAAAAGAAGCGATCGGCTGGAAACTGAACGCATAAAAAAGTATTAAGCCGGTGGGAGCCGAAAGAGCAGGAACCCACCGGTATTTTTTTTCTGTCATTGATTTTACTGGGTTCATCGCATATTCTTCCGTAGTTAGTTATTGCTAATTTTCTGCTCATATGATATAGTATAGATGCTTTAAGTGCGTTAGAATCAGAAGGCTGCGCTGCAAGGTGTTTTTTTAATATAATGAGTTAGATAAAGCTAACCACCATGCGAGGGAGAGATACATATGAGATTTTATTCATTTGGACATCAGAATAATCCGGTGCTTTTACTGCTGCCAGGTACATGCTGTCACTGGAAGCGTAACTTTGGGTCTGTGATACCGTTGTTAGAGAAGGAGTTTCATGTAGTCTGCACCTCTTACGACGGATTTGATGAGACAGAACAGACCGTATTTCCGGATATGCTGACCGAGACTGCAAAAATCGAGGACTACATACAGGCAAACTTTGGCGGCCATATCTGCGCTGCCTATGGCTGTTCCCTGGGCGGGTCCTTTGTCGGCCTGCTCATTCAGCGGGGAAATATTCGCATTGATCACGGCATCCTGGGCAGCTCCGATTTGGATCAGAGCAGCGGACTATCCGCCCGGCTGCAGGCAAGACTGATCTCTGGTGTGCTTTACGGCATATTTCAAAAAGGCAGGCTGCCGGGCTGGATGCAAAAACGGCTGGAGAAGAAGGCGCCGGAAGAACGGGCGTATATGGATCGGATGCTGGAGATGTTTGGGGTCGGCCAGGCAGACATGTCGTTTGTTCGGAAGAGAAGTATTTACAATCAGTTCTTCTCCGATCTGGTGACGCCGCTTAAGGACGGCATTTCTGTCCCGGGCACTGCAGTACATATCTTTTACGCAGTAAAGATGGGCGAACGATATGAGGCGCGCTATCGTCAGCACTTCAAAGATCCGGACATCCGCGCTCATGATATGCAGCACGAGGAGCTGCTGGTCTGCTATCCCCGGCAGTGGGCCAATGAAGTGCGCCAATGCTGTGGAATGAACAAAACCTTTACCGCCATTTGGGCGGAGCGGTGAATGCCCTGTTTTTCTATCCCAGGCCGGTACAGGAACGGGCATTTGCCATTGGTCTTGCGGACAGGACGGCCACGGGCAAAAGGAAGGAGCCGTATTGGATGAAAAACAGACAGCATTAAAAACGAAAGCTGTAGGAGGTTAAGACTAAAATGATAATAACAATAATTGCAGCAATTATGATTATGGTGGGTTATTTTCTTCTTTTGTACGGTGCAGTTGGGTTTATTCAGGATAAGAGATTTTTCTCTTCCGCACCGAAAGAGAATCTGGCTGTGATTCCTGAAAGAAAAGAGAGATTTCGCGGTGCTCATATAATAGGCTGGTTTATAATTGTCATCGCACTTTTGATATTTACAGGAGCGATTGTTCTTGGCGTATGGGATGGTGTAAGAAACAATTTCAGTTTTTTGAATTTTTTTCTGCGATTTCTTGCGATGCTTTATGTCATGGAAATTTATGATATAGTCTTTTTTGACTGGGTGCTGCTCTGTCACTCAAACTTCTTTCCTCATTTTTATCCGGAGCTTAAAGGGATAGTGGGGCCACATATGTTTGGGTATAACAAGAAGGCACATATTATACATTTTGTTATATATATTCCTGTTTGTGCTGTGATTGCGTGGGTATGCACACTTTTTTGAAGATATCGCTGTGCGGAGCTTTATAAGAAGCGTGTCTGGTTTCACAAGGAGTATAGTGTGACAAGTGTCCTGAGATGAGGAGGCGGTGATCTGAATGTGTCATGAACGAAAAATAATAATTGGTTCCCTGCTGTGCGGTATCCTTGGATGTTTCTGTCTCGGTGCCGGCGATTGGCTGATGATCTATGGGGACACGACGTATATGGGAAGCATATCCTGGCTGACGGTGGGGGCAGCGGCCATCGCCCCCTGGCGAAATGCCCTTGCCATGGCGTTGGCATTTCCCGGTATTCTTTTCTATGGTATTGCCTTATTTGCCATCGCGCGCTTTTTGAAAGAAGAGAGACAGCGAAAAGTATATCATTATCTGACGGCGTTTGGCCTTACGCCCTGGTTATGTCTGCATCTGTTTTATATCATGATTTTATACGGGTTTGCTTGGATGTCCGGCAATGGTTATGCCGCGGCAGCCCTTCCGGTATCGGAGGCGCTGTTTGCGCATTTATCCTGGCTCGTTATCGTAAGTGAAGTACTGATGCTTCCGCCGTACCTCTACTGGTTTTATATTCTGGTGCGAGGGAAGAGTATTTTTCCAAGGGAAATGGCCTTGTCAAACCCGCTGGTATTTTATATCCTGCTGAAGCTGGCAACGATGCTGATGCCGGATGGCGCCTTTCGGCTTGCCTTTACCAACGGTCTGATGAGTGAAAGTATGTTGATCTGGTTTGCGATTATGGTATGGTGGAGCGCACGCCATTTGGAAAAACGCTGCATTCTGTAATCCCGGAAGAAGGAGAACGAAAAATATGGAAAAAGTAAATATTCAGGGCGTTCCGGAAACTATGCTGCAGACATTGTTTGCCCGGGCCGCCCATTCTCAGAAGAAGGAACACAAATTCTATGATAAAAAGGCCATAGAGATCGTAAAGCAGCTGGACTATGACTTCTCCAAAGCGAAGAAAGATGCTGCCATGAGCAGCGGCGTCATTGCTCGCACCATTTTGCTGGATCGGATGGTTGGCGCTTTCTTAGAAGAGAACCCGGATGCAGCTGTCGTTAATATTGCCTGCGGTCTGGATACACGGGTCTATCGGCTGGACAATGGACAGGTTCGCTGGTACAATCTGGACCTGCCGGAGGTAATTGAGATCCGGCGGCGCTTTCTGAAGGAGCAGGGACGTATCTCTATGATCGCCAGATCCGCTATGGACGAGAGCTGGGCGGCTGAAATCGAAGACCCAACGGGTAAGGTGCTTGTTGTGCTCGAGGGGCTGGTCATGTACCTGACTGAGACAGATGTGAAGAAAATTCTTTCGATTATCTGCGGGCGGTTTGAACACGCGGAAATTATTATGGAGACCATGAATCCCTTTATCATGCGGTATATGAAGGAGAAATCCATCGAAGCCAGTAAGGCCCGATTTACCTGGGGGCTGAAAACCGGCAGGGAGCTTGAGCGTATGGTACCGGAGCTTACATGGATAAAGGATGTAAGCTTACTGGAAGGGATGAAGGAGCTGTACCCGGTTTATCATGTGCTTGGGCGGATACGGCCTGTCCAAAACATTTCCAATAAGCTGGTAATACTGAGAAAATAGCAGAGAAATACTCTCTGGAAATAAAGTCCCCGGCATTTCGCCGTAATGCAGAAATAAAAGAATCAGAGTGATGCTGCCAGACAGGCGGCATCATTTTTTGGGGTGCAATAGTATATCATTATTAAATTTAAATGTAATAAAATTATAAGTTTATGAACATAAATTATTGATGTATTGCGGTCCTTGTGCTATGCTGTAAGTAGTGTACGTGGAAACAATGCAGATAATGGAGAAGGACAAGTTTAAAGAATTGATTCGTAGTTACAGAAGAGGTGGATATATGAAAGTAAGTTACAACAAGCTTTGGAAAATGTTAATTGACAAGAAAATGAATAAGAATGCTTTGCGTCATGCAGTCAGCATGAGTCCTAATACAATGGCTAAAATGGGCAGAGACGAGAAGGTATCTATGGATGTATTGGTGCGTATCTGTGAAGTGTTGGAATGCGATATTGGTGATATTATGGAAATGATACCCGATGCAGAGAAAGAAAAAGAAGGATAAGATATGGCTGAAAAGTATATTATAAGGGACATATCTGTGAAATATTCTGGCAAGGATATGAGAAGGAGACGATAAAAATGTATTTAGAAAAGGTTAGTTTGAAGAATTATAAGGCAATCGAAAAAATCGAAATCGCTCTCCAGCCGGGAATCAACCTCCTGATAGGTGATAATGGTACTGGAAAAACTTCTGTGCTGGATGGTATTGCGATTGCTCTTAGCGGACTCTTTGTAAATGTAGAAGGAGTCAGCGCAAAAAATATAGCCAAAGAGGATGTTCATATTGTTGTAAACCGGACAGGCGATAATTCCCGAATGGTTTCTTATTGTGAACCTGTTTCTGTAGGGTGCAGTCTGAAAACAGATTCAGATAATTACACCTGGAACCGTATTAAGGAGCAGATATCATCTACACATACAAAAATCGATGATCGAAAAGTATGCGCCTGGATGAAGAAACTTACAAACAAGCCAGGTACTTCTCTTCCGCTTCTGAGTTATCAGAGTGCAGCCAGAGTATGGAAGGTAAGACGCGGAGATTTTGGCAATGAATTGAAGAAAAAACTGGATGACAGACGATGTGGGTACATTGGCTGCCTTGATTCTTCTATGGATGTAAAAGCAATTCAGCAATGGTGCATGAATCAGGAAATTGCTGTAGTTAATAAGGGCAAAAAAATCTGTGAATATGAAACTTTTAAAAAAATAATTTCTGTTTTTATGAGAGAAATAAATGAGCTCGAAAATATGCCGGAAATTTATTACTCAGGTCAGTTCAAAGAATTGGTTTATAAGGATGATAAGGTAGAAATGGCGCTTTCTAAGCTGAGTGCAGGATACCAATCTTTATTATGGATGATGATGGATCTGGCATACAGAGTGGCACTTTTAAATCCTGATTTAAATGATCTTTCAGAAGTAAAAGGGATCGTTCTTATTGATGAAGTTGATATGCACCTTCACCCAAAATGGCAGTGGAATATCATCAAAGCATTAAATACAACATTTCCTGATGTGCAGTTTATCATAGCGACACATTCGCCAATTGTGATTTCATCTGCCCAAAAAGCAAATTTGATTTATCTTGATGCGAATAAGCCTGCTACTTACCTTCCGGATAGCTATGGATATCCGGTAGAGGACGTACTCTTGTTCAGACAGGAAAGTGTATCAAGACCAAAGAACATTAAGGTTCATATGGATGCGGTTGATGAGGCGCTTGAAAATGACGATTTTGAAAAAGCAGATGAAGCACTGGAAAAACTTAAAGATGTTTTAGGTGAGGATAACACAGAATATAAGAGAATTGCAGGAATCATTGATGATGCAAAACTGATCAGTAATCTTTAATCTGGCGGAGAGAAGGCAGCGGAGCAGCAGGGAAGGATTCTTTGTTGTGATGCGCACAAAAAGGAAACGGAAATATTTCTGAGTCCGCTCATCAAAGTACAGATGGACAAAATTGCATATAAGCCAGATGGAACAATCTATACAGATCCGGCTGACACAGATATGGAAAAGGATATCAATGAGACACTGCTTTTGAATGGTATAAAAAAGGCAGATGGAACAGTCAGAGATACCGCCACGGAAGTATTAAAGGGCAGGCGAGATACTTATGACAGAGCACGACGGATGATGGACGAATTGAATCGAAGGGGGAAGTGCAATTCAATGACAGTGAAAAGACTGATAGATGCTCTCTATGGCAAAGAAGAACGTGAAGAATATGTCGGAGTAAAAATTTTCTATTTTACAAAGAAATATAAATCACTTATAAAGCGTGGATTATAGGCAATCATTCCGAACTATACATAAGGGACAAAACAGTACTATCTGGATTAGACGAGATATTGGCAAAAGTAATACAGCAGCAGGCCGTCAGGCTCTGCTGCTGTATTGTTCCGCCTGCATCTGCAAAAACAAAGATTTGTGCTATTTTTTAGAAAAATAATTCTAAGGAAAGACTGCCGGTTTCCGTATAATAAATTTAACAAAGCAGTGCAGGAGGAAATAGCTATGAGGAATCGGATAAAGTGTACGGACAACTGGAAGTTTATCAGAGAAAATATCGGCATCGAAGTCGCTGCGTCTAAAGCGATGGATGCTTCTTTTGGTGAAATTGTCAATTTACCCCATACCTGGAATGCGGTTGACGGCCAGGACGGCGGCAACGATTATTACCGGGGAAAGTGCTGGTATGTAAAGCAGCTTCCTAAAATGAAATTAGATCGGGAAGAAGAACTCTGGATGGAATTTCGCGGGGTGGCTATGATGGCAGAGGTTTATATAAATGGTCAGCTTGCGGGAAAGCATGATGGGGGCTATTCAACGTTCCGGGTAAACCTCACACCCTGGCTGGAAGCGGAAAATACGATCGTGATTTCGGCGGATAACAGAGCAGTGCGCACGGTTTATCCACAGAAAGCGGATTTCACTTTTTACGGAGGTATTTACAGAGACGTATATTTGATCCGGGTGCCGAAAGCACATTTCGCTATGGGCTATTATGGAGGCTGCGGTGTAAAGGTGACACCAAGGGTGGCTGGAAACAGCGCAAAGATCGGGGTGGAAGGATGGACTGAAAATGTCCCGGACGGAACATCGGCAGAACTGTCAGTTCTGGACTGCGAGGGAAATGTGGTGGCCAGGTCTTTTGTGCCGGTAAAGAAGAATTACATGAAAGAAGAAATGGAGCTTGAACAGGTACATCTGTGGGATGGAAAAGATGATCCGTATCTATATACTTTGAGAGCAGAGCTGCAGGAGGATGAGAGTACGGAAATCCGGGACTGTGTGGAAACAAAGTTTGGCTGCCGCACTTTCTTCATTGATCCTCAGAAGGGATTTTTCCTGAACGGAAGATCCTATCCTCTCTGCGGGGCGGCCCGTCATCAGGACAGACAAGGTGTGGGCAATGCTCTGACACCCGCCATGCACGAGGAAGATATGCAGCTTTTGCTCGAAATGGGGGCCAATACGGTTCGTCTGGCACATTATCAGCATGACCAGTATTTTTATGAGCTTGCGGACAAGTATGGTATGATCGTGTGGGCAGAGATCCCATATATTACGGAGCATATGCCGGAGGCAAGGGAAAATACGGTTTTCCAGATGAAAGAGCTTATTGTGCAGAATTACAATCATCCCTCCATTATCTGCTGGGCGCTTTCCAATGAGATCACGGGAACTACCGGAGTCACTGAGGATCTGATGGAAAATCATCGGATACTGAATGATCTGTGCCACGAAATGGATGCGACCAGACCGACTGCCATGGCACACGTCTTTATGTTAAGCCCGGAGGAGGAGCTGGTGACATTGCCGGATATCCGCTCCTACAATCTTTATTACGGCTGGTATGTGGGGGAACTGGAGGATAATGACGCCTGGTTTGACAGCTATCATGAAAAACATCCCGATGTGGCAATGGGGCTTTCCGAATACGGCGCGGATGCCAATCCGCAGTATCAGAGCGCAAATCCACAAAAAGGGGACTGGTCAGAGTCTTACCAGGCGTTGTATCATGAGCATATGCTGGAAATGTGGAGCAAACGTCCCTATATCTGGGCAATGCATGTCTGGAACATGTTTGATTTCGGCGCAGACGGACGTGACGAGGGCGGAAAGCCGGGGCAGAATCAAAAAGGACTTGTGACCTTTGACCGGAAGACGAAGAAGGACGCGTTTTATATCTACAAAGCCTATCTGTCCGGGGATCCCTTCGTACATCTGTGCGGAAGCAGGTATGTGGACAGAGATGAGGCAGAGACTGAGATCAAGGCATACTCCAACCAGCCGGCTGTGACACTGTATGTGGACGGGAAGGAAACAGAGACTCTGGAAGCGGATAAAATATTCAGATTTAAAGTTGCCATAAGCGGGGAGCATGTGATCGAAGCAAAGGCGGGGAAATACAGCGATACCATAAGGATACGCAAAGTGGAACAGCCGAATCCGGATTACCGGAAAGCAGGTATGGAAGTAGTAAACTGGTTTGACCGGGACGATGAGATCATCAGGGAAGGCTATTTTTCCATCATGGACAGTATGGGTGATGTGAAAGCAAATCCAGAGGCATTTGCCGTGTTCGATGAGCTGATTGCGCCCATTCAGGCAAAAGCGGTAGAATCTTATGGAGATGTGGCAAAAAATATACAGCTTCCGGCAGAAATGCAGAAAATGATGGATCGCATGAGTGTGGAAAATACATTAAAACAGATGGCTGGCTTGATCACTCCGGAGCTGATCCATAAACTGAACAACAGATTAAATCAGGTCTCAAAGAATTAACAGATAACACCGAGAAGCGTTAAAGGGCAGCTGAAAATCAATTACAGAGTCAGCGAAAGGAGATTGTAATGAAAAAAGTCAATATTGACGGAGAATGGGCGTTCATGCTGGGAGAACCCTCCAATATTCCGGGTATGCAAAAAGAATCCAGAATGGTAAATCTTCCCCATGATTTTATGATCGAATCCGATGTGAAAGCAGATTCCATAAATGGTACCAATACGGGATACTACAATGGAGCTGCCGGGACCTATACAAAGTATATCGACGTGCCGGCGGATTGGGAGAATCAGAGGGTCCTGGTGGAATTTGACGGTGTATTCCGTGATACTTCTGTGATCCTGAACGGTCACATTATGGGGAGACATCATTATGGATATACTCCGTTTCGGGTGGAGCTTTCCAATCGTCTAAAGTGGGGAAAGAAAAACCGCCTGGCAGTATTGGTGAGCAATGATGCAGAACAGAACAGCCGCTGGTATCCGGGCGGCGGCATCTACCGCCATGTGAACCTGCTTTTGGCGCCGCAGGTTCATATTGCACCAGACGGAATTTTTGCCCACACCGACCACATTGTAAACGGAGATGCATTTGTGGCGGTTGAGGTTACAGTGGAGAACCATACATCGCAGGAACAGGATCTGTGGGTAAATATAAAGCTGAATAAAGAAGAGGGAGCACAGGATGCTGCGGCTTTGGGAGCGATCAAGGTACATATTCCGGCAAACTCCAGTGCGGTCGGACGGACAACCCTGTGCGCAGAAAATGCGGTCCTCTGGGATATCGATCATCCGGATCTGTATGTGGTGACAGCGGAGCTGGTAAACAGACGGCCCATTGATCAGGCAGAGGACATGGTGGTTCTGGACAGTGAGAAAACTCTTTTTGGTATCCGGACGATTTCTGTGGATGCAAAGAACGGATTTATGCTCAATGGAAGGAGTTTGAAATTAAAAGGCGGCTGTATCCATCATGACAACGGTATTCTGGGAGCAGCTTCTTTGTATGAGAGCGAGTACCGCAAGGTGAAGCTGCATAAGGAAAATGGCTATAATGCGCTCCGCTTCGCTCATAATCCGATGTCCGCAGATCTTTTGGAGGCATGCGACCGGCTGGGCATTCTGGTGATGGATGAGGCCTTTGATACCTGGCATATGCCGAAAAACCGGCATGATTTCTGCAGACATTTTGAGGCGGAATGGAAGCAGGAAATGAAGAGCTTTATGACAAGGGACAGAAATCACCCCAGCGTGATCATCTGGTCCATCGGCAACGAGCTTCCTGAGCAGGGCGGCCTTTCTGACGGCTATCAGACTTCCGCAGAGCTGGCAGAATATGCCCGCAGCCTGGATCCGACCCGCTTTATCGGAGGCGCTATGTGCTCCTTCTTCAACGGTCTGGATGATGAAGACACCGGGAAATTCTGGGAGTCTCTGATGGAGGCGGCTATGGCCAGCGGCGGTGTGCTCAATAATCTTGACGGCGAATATGGACGGAGGATCTGGAATGATTATACGGAAAGCTTCTGTGCACCATGGGATGTAGTTGGTTATAACTATTTAGATTATCACTATGAGGAGGCAGGGAAGCTGTTCCCGAACCGGGTGATCTGTGCGACGGAGAGCAAGCCCTTTCAGATGGAAGAATACTGGGCGGATGTGGAAAAATATCCTTACCTGATAGGGGATTTTATCTGGACCAGTCAGGATTATATCGGAGAAGCGGGAATCGGCAATGTGATTTATGCAGAACCGGAGGAAGCGAAGGCAGCGGCGCAGCGGCTGAATTTTGTACAGTATCCGTGGCGAACCTCAGGAGGCGGCGATTTTGACCTCTGCGGGTTTGAGAAACCTCAGCTTGCATACCACAGAATCATCTGGGGATCAGATGAGACCTACATTGCCTGCCACAATCCGGCCAATTTCCATAAAGTGGAGCTTCTGGGCAGATACGGCTGGGCTGACTGTGCGAACAGCTGGACCTGGGATGCCCAGGCCGGCTGCGATATAAAGGTAGAAGTTTATTCTTCGGCGGAAGAAGTGGAGCTCTTCATAAACGGAGTATCTGCAGGCCGTCAGGCTGCCGGAAGGGGCAATCACAATAAGGTATGTTTTACAGTAAAATACGAGCCCGGTACACTGGAGGCGATCAGCTATACGGGAGGGCAGGAGGTTTCCCGCGACTGCGTAAAGAGTGCAGGAGCACCAGCCGGATTAAAAATCACTGCAGATAAGCGGGCGCTGTGCCAGGATGTGCTGAAAGCGGACGGACAATCGCTCTGCTTTGCAATCATAGAAGTGGTGGATGACGAGGGAAATACGATCCCTTATGCGGAAACAGAAGTGTGCGCAAAGGTGGAAGGTGCGGCAGCATTAGCAGCATTTGGTACAGGCAGACCTGTGACGGAGGAGAACTACACCATTGGAAAAGCTGCTTCTTATCATGGAAAAATGCTTGCAATCGTGCGTTCCGGCTATGAGAAGGGGACTGCGAAGCTGATTGTTTCTTCAGAAAAACTTACAGGCGCGGAGCTGGAGATTACGATAACAGAGTAACCGGTACAGCAGACAGAAATGTTTTTAACATGACAATTTCCTGACGATGTATCAGGACTGATCGGAGGAAAACTATGTATCCTTATATTAAGCAACAAAACGGAACAAAGCTTCTTATGGTGGAAGATAAGCCTTTTATTATGCTGGCAGGGGAGGTTCACAATTCCAATGCCTCCTCTGTGGAATATATGGAAGGTGTGTACGACCAGGCGGACAGGCTGGGTATGAATACGCTGCTTTTGCCGGTGAGCTGGGAACTGGTGGAGCCCAGGGAAGGAGTTTTTGATTTTTCACTGGTGGACGGCCTGATTGAGCAGGCGAGAAGAAGAGGGAAAAAGCTGAGTTTTTTGTGGTTCGGCGCCTGGAAAAATGCCCAGTGCTATTATGCGCCGGAATGGGTAAAAACAGATCTGACCAGATTCAAACGGGCGCAGGTGGAAAAAGGGAAGAATTTCATTCGCAGGCAGGATTTTTATGGAATGCCCTACACGACGCTTTCCTATCTGTGCGATGCTACAAGGGAGGCGGACGCGAAGGCATTTGCCGCTCTGATGGCGCACATCCGCAGTGTGGACGAAACAGAGAATACCGTCATTACTGTGCAGGTGGAAAATGAGACGGGCGTAATGGCATCGGCAAGAGAGAATTCGGATCGTGCGGACGAGCTTTTCTATGGGAAAGCTCCACAGGATTTCGTGGATTATATGAAAGCACATACGGAAACGATGGTTTCGGATGTGAAGGAAGCAGTGGAGAACGGCCAGGCGGGCGGAAGCTGGAGTGAGGTGTTTGGAGCCTGCGCTGAAGAACTGTTCAGCGCCTACTATGTGGCAGGCTATGTGAACGCCGTTGCGGCGGCAGGAAAGGCGGCCTATCCGCTTCCCATGACAGCAAACTGCTGGCTGGATAAGGGAGAGGCACCGGGAAAATATCCGACGGGAGGCCCGGTATCCAGAGTAATGGAGGTATGGCGGTACTGTGCGCCGAATATTGATGTGATCGCACCTGATATTTATGTCCCCAATTTTTTAGAAATCTGTGATGAGTATACAAGAAGAAATAACCCGCTTTTTATTCCTGAATGTGCGACACACAGTTATGCCGGCCCAAGGCTGGTGTATTCAGTGGGACATTACCATGCCATGTGTTATTCGCCATTTGGCTTTGAGGATATCGGAAAGCCCTTCTCGGCAACCCAGTCTTACCTGTTTGGTGTGGATGTCACAGATCCGGCTTTGAAAACACCGCAGAATGTGGAGGAATATGGCTGGTATTCCAGAACACTGAAAGAAATGATGCCGCTTTTGTGCGGGAAATACGGCACGAAGGATCTGCAGGCCGTTTCCAGTGAGCGGGCAGAGGAAAACACCATGCTCTTCGGTACTTTCGGCTTCATGGCGCTGACGGACAATCCCATGCTGCCCAGAAAAGACGGTGTCTGCCTCATCGTAAAGGAGTCTGAGGATACGTTTTATATTCTGGTAAACGGCGCCGGTCTGTCATTCTTTTCCGCGGATGAAAGCAGGCCGAACGTGGACGTGCTTTCTTTTGAAGAGGGAGTTTTTGAAAATGGATCCTGGAAGGCCGGCCGACGGTTCAATGGAGATGAGGTGGTTACTTTAATATTCAATGAACCAACCTTGTTAAAGATCCGGTTGTTTGCGTATTTATAAGAAAAGGAGATTCAAGGAATGAAAAAGTATTTTTGCAATCCCGTTAATATCAATTATCGCTATCAGTTCAATCAGGATACCACGCAGGGCAATCAGATCATCATTGACAGAGAGGCTGCCGATCCGTCCATGATCCTTTTCAGGGGAAGATACTATATCTTTGCTTCCATGACGCTGGGCGTCTGGGTGTCAGATGATCTGGTAAAATGGGAAAATCACAGATTGCCGGATAGTTTGCCCCTTTATGATTATGCGCCGGATGTGCGGGTGATGGGAGAGTATGTGTATTTCTGTGCCTCAAAAAGGGGAGAGGCATGTAATTTCTACCGCACAAAGGATGTGCTGAACGGGCCTTACGAAGAGATTCCCGGCACGTTTGATTTCTGGGATCCGAACCTTTTTGTGGATGACGATGGCAGGGTATATTTTTACTGGGGCTGTGCAAGCGTGAAACCGATCTGGGGCGTAGAGCTGGATCCTGAAACAATGAAACCCATCGGGGAAAAGAAGGGACTGATCTGGGGAGATTCTTTCTCGAAGGGGTTTGAGCGGATGGGAGAGGATAACTCGATCCTTCCTCTTACAAGTGAGGAACTGGATGCTGCCGTCAAAGCGTTTATGAAAAAGCAGGGCATTCCGGAGGATATGGAAATTCCGGAAGTACAGCTGGATATGCTGAAAGGTTATCTGGGCAAGGCGCCTTATATTGAAGGTGCATGGATGAATAAGTTTAACGGAAAATACTATCTCCAATATGCCTTTGCGGGCGCGCAGTACAATATTTACGGGGATGGTGTTTATGTAGCGGATTCTCCGCTGGGAGACTTCAAACCTTTAAAAAGCAATCCCTATTCTTTCAATCCGGGCGGTTTCATGCCGGGAGCAGGACATGGCTCCACCATGGAGGATAAAGCAGGGAATCTCTGGCACACAGCAACGATGCGTATCAGCGTGCAGCACTCCTTTGAGCGCAGAGTAGGCATCTGGCAGGCAGGACTGGACGAGGAAGGGGATCTGTTCTGCAACCAGCGGTACGGTGACTGGCCCATGAGTCTGGAAGAGGGCGAGAAGCAGGATCCCTGGAGAGAACCGGAGTGGTATCTGCTGAGCTATCAAAAGGCAGTGACCGCTTCCTCTTATGAGGAGGGAAAGGGGCCTGAAAAAGCTGCGGATGAAAATGTACAGACCTGGTGGCGCGCGGCAACGGAGGAACCGGGACAGTGGCTGCAAATGGACCTGGGAGAGGCTTATGATGTGCACGCAGTGCAGATCAACTTTGCGGATGACAAAATAAAAATTCCTGTACCGGGTGAAATTCATCAGACATCACAGCCCCGGTATATTGATGACAGGGACCATCTGACACGCTGGACATTAGAGGGTTCTCTGGACGGCAAAGAGTGGTTTATGCTGGAAGATAAATCTCAGGCCAAGACCGATCTGACACATGATTTTCTGGTCTGGGAAGAAGGAAAACAGATACGTTTCCTGAAACTGACGATCCTGGCAGTCGCTTATGACCAGAAGCCCTGTATTTCAGGACTGCGTGTGTTTGGACGCGGAAGCGTAGCGCCGGCAAAAGCGCCGAAGTTTACTGCGAAGCGTCTGAATGAGATTGATATGGAAGTTTCCATTGAGGACAGCGGTGCGACAGGCTACAATATTCTCTGGGGGCTGTCTCCTGACAAGCTGTATCACAGTTATCTGTTATTCGGTACGGAAAAGAGGATCGGTGCCCTGATGAAAGGCAGCGAATATTATGTGCGTGTGGACGCTTTCAATGAAAACGGCATCACTCATGGACAGACCGTAATGCTGGGCCGGGGCTGAACTGTTTTCTTATCTGTAAATCAAAAGGTGTAATATGATTGAAAAAATGAAAAACATTCTGAATGGGGAGTACGAAAATCATCTCATGCCGTTTTTCTGGCAGCATGGTGAGGATGAGGCGACCCTGCGGGAATATATGAAAGTGATCTGTGACAGCGGATGCAGGGCTGTATGTATAGAGAGCCGTCCTCACCCTGATTTTTGCGGGGAAAAATGGTGGCAGGATATGGATGTCATTTTGGATGAGGCGCGGAGCAGGGGAATGCAGGTGTGGATTCTGGATGACAGTCATTTTCCGACAGGGTTTGCGAATGGCGCATTAAAATCCGCGCCTGCAGAGCTGCACCGTCAGAGCATCTGTGTCAGCCGGATGGAAGTGTGCCAGGAAACCGACAGGACAGAATTGGATGTGTCCGGAATGTTTCCGCCGGAATTTCATCCGAATCAGATGGAACAGTATGTCCTGCCTGCAATATTGGGAGATGCACCCCATTTTGAGGATGACCGGGTAATCGCGGTGACGGCAGTGAATCAGGAAACGGGGGAACGCGTGTACCTGGATATACCAAAATCCGGTGAAAAGCTGGTGTGGACGAAACGGGAAGGAAAATGGACGCTCTGGGTAACAGGATTGTCCCGCAATTTCGGACCGCACAGGGAATACATTAATATGCTGGACGAAGCGTCCTGCCGCTTACTGATCGATGCGGTATATGAGCCGCACTGGGAGCATTACCGGGATGATTTTGGAAAGACGATTGCCGGATTCTTTTCCGATGAACCGGAGTTGGGAAACGGACATATTTTCTGCAATGAAGCCAGACTGGGAACGGACCAGGATCTGCCTTTTTCCAGGACACTGCCGGAAGAATTAAGAAAGCGCCTGGGGGAAGACTGGGCGAACAGAATGTATCTTCTGTGGGATAACGAGAGCGATACAGAGGAAACTGCACATGTGCGGTATGCTTATATGGACGCAGTGACAAAGCGGGTGAGGGAAGCCTTTTCCAGGCAGATCGGCATGTGGTGCAGAGAACATGGAGTGCAGTATATCGGGCATATCATAGAAGACGGCAACGCACATGCAAGATGCGGTGTCAGTCTGGGACATTATTTTCGGGGACTTGACGGGCAGGATATGGCAGGTATTGATGATATCGGCGGTCAGGTGTATCCTCAGGGAGAGGATGAACCCTGCACTGGTACGCTTGGAATGCCTCGTGACGGGGAATTTTATCATTATATGCTTGGCAGCCTGGCAGCGTCGGCTGCTGCGATCGAGCCGGACAAGCACGGAAATTCGATGTGTGAGATTTTTGGCAACTATGGCTGGGCGGAAGGGGTACAGCTTGAGAAATACCTGGCAGATCATTTTATGGTGCGAGGGATCAATCATTTTGTGCCTCATGCATTCAGTCCGGCGCCGTTCCCGGACCCGGACTGTCCGCCGCACTTTTATGCGCATGGTCATAATCCGCAGTACAGGCATTTTGGGGCTTTGATGGGTTATATGAACCGGGTATCGGAATGTATCAGCGGTGGACACCGCGTGGTGTCCGCTGCAATTCTATACCATGGAGAGGCGGAGTGGAGCGGTCAGGCAATGCTGAGCCAGAAGCCGGCGCGGAAGCTGGCAGAAGCACAGATAACGTATGACTGTATTCCGGCAGATGTGTTTGCGGAAAGAGAGCATTACCGGACGAAGCCCGGAAATCCGCTGCGGGTGAATACACAGGAATATCGGGTGCTGATCGTACCGTATGCACAGTTTATCACAGCAGAATTTGCTGCGGCCGTGGCAGAAATTAAGGAGACAGGATTCCCGGTGATTTTTGTGGGAGGATTGCCGGAAGGAATTTGTAATCTGAAAGAAAATACGAAAGAGGAAGCGTATATCACTGCGGAAACCTTGCTGAAAGGAATCCGGGAATGCCAGGTGCTTTCGCTGGAAGAATTGGTGCCGTATCTGAGAGGGCTTGGGCTTTTGGAAGCAGTGTTTGCACCGGAGAATTCTTATCTGCGTGCCATGCATTATCAGGGTACCTGTGAGCTTTACTACTTCGTCAATGAGGCGGCGCAGCGGTATGAGGGGACTGTCCGTGTCCCGGGCTTTGGCCCCTGTTATGGGTATGATGCCTGGGAAAATCAGATTTTTCCTGTGGAAGCGAAAATCAGCGATGCATATTTAGAGATACCGGTTGTTCTGGAACCGGGCAAGAGCCTGATCGTTGTATTGGACACAGCTGATGAGGATCTGTTGTGTGATCCGATCCGCACAAAGGGAGAGCCGCAGCTTTTGTCTGAATGGAGGAGACGTGTCTGCAGCGGGATGGAATATCCTTGTTTTGGAGCGGCAAAAACAGTGACACTGCCGGATGACCTTGCAAAGGAGCAGCCGTCGTTTTCCGGTTTTGTCCGGTATGAAAGTACATTTACAATGAAGCAGCCGGGAAAAGCAGTGTTGGAAGTGACAGATGCAAAGGAGGGGCTGGAAGTATTTGTGAACGGAAAAAGCGCCGGAATTCAGATCGTTCCGCCGTATCGCTATGATCTGACAGATCTGGCAGTCAGCGGGGTGAATGAGCTGGTGATCGAGGCGGCGACAACATTGGAACGCCAGTGTTATGATCTCACGAAAAATGATCCGCGGATGAAGATGCGCGGGCTGGCTGAACCGAAAGGCGGAAGTGGGATTACAGGAGAAGTGTATTTGTATAACTTTTCATTCGTGTAATAAAATTGTGCTAGTTTTCAGAAGAATGCTTCTAAAGAAATCGGAGGATCTGACTTAAAATATAGCTATAAATCAATTACACGCAAAGGAGAAGAAAGATGGGAAAGAAAAAGAAAATGTCGCGTTCTGAGCAGGATGGAATTCAGTACAGACGCGCGAAAATGTGGCAGATTGCCATATCACAGTTATGCACAGCCGCACCGATGTGTTTTTACATATTGATGACCTATGCGACGTACATTGGCAACAGCAACTATGGGATTCTGGTGGGAGTTACGGGTCTTATCATGACGGTATCCCGACTCTTTGATGGCGTTACCGATCCGATCTGCGCGTTTCTGATCGAGCGCGTCAATACAAAGTACGGAAAAATCCGGATCTTTATGCTGTCAGGCTGGGCGGTCATGTCGCTGGCGACCACTGCCATGTGTAACTGGGGAGCAGGACGATTAAACGGAGTGGCAGGCCTTGTTTTCTTTATTGTATGTTATCTGCTCTATATTGTAGGATATACATTGACAGGCGTTTCCACGAATCTGCTTGGTCCTATTATCACAAATGACCCTGAGCAGCGCCCGATCATCGGTGTGTGGTCCACGGTTTACGGTTATCTGACTCCTATGGTCATGAGCACGGTTGGTATGGTGATCCTGCTTCCGAAGTATGATAATCAGATTTCAACCCCGTTTCTGGGTGCTTTGAATTTGTTCTGTGTGGTGGTATCACTTGTGCTTTTCCTGATTTCCTGCGTTGGAGTGGCAGCGTTTGATAAACCGGAAAACTTCCAGGGAATTTCCAGCGGAGATCAGAAGGATCAGAAGCCTTCTGTCCGGGATATGTTCAATTTGATTAGGGAAAACAAAGAACTTCAGAGATACATTGTTGCAGGAAGCTCTGACAAGCTTGCCCAGACCATCGGCGGTGCGTCAGTTGTAACCACGATGCTGTATGGTATTATGATCGGAAATATGTCTATCTCCACCATACTTTCTACGGTTGCAATGATCCCCTCTATTTTGTTTGCGATTATTGGCGCGAGAATTGCAGGAAAACGCGGAAATATGAAGACTGTTGTTGAATGGACCTGGATCTGTATTATCTGGAATGTGATTTTTGCAGCGTTCCTTTTGTTTTCCGATACTACGTCGATTACCGTTGCGATGATTCCGACGGCATTGTTCTTCCTTTTGACTCTTGGATGCAATGCGACAAAGATGGTGGTATCTTCCGCTACTGTAGCATTGAGAATGGATGTAATTGACCACGAGCTGTATCGTTCCGGAAAATATCTGCCGGCTACGATATCGGCTACGTATACGCTAATTGATAAAATCATTTCCGCATTTGGCGCATCCATTGCAACACTGCTGATCGGCTTTATTGGTTATACCACAACCGCTCCGCAGCAGGGAGATCCCCTGACTATGGGCGTGCGTGTCATGACGGTACTGCTTTACTGCGGTTTCCCGATCCTGGGATGGATCTGTACGATTCTGGCAATGAAGAAGAGTACGCTGACCAAAGAACATATGGTTGAGATACAGAAGGATATTGAAGCCAAGAAAAAAGCAGCTTAAAAAGAGGCGGCAGTGAGAATCGCATATCCGGAAGATATGGGATAAGAGGAGGATGATTATGCGGATTACGACGGTAAGAGGAGATATCGATCCATCAGAGCTGGGTTTTACCACTATGCATGAGCACACGATCATGGATAACTCCACATTGGTGGAAGCACAGAAAGCATTTAAGGAGAGGATACCGCCGCAGATGCTGAAAGCGGTACCGGAAAACATGGCGTTTCTGCGTGGTGGAACAGGTCTGTTTTCTGAGGATTGTTCTACGAAAGATGATGTGGAATGGCTGAAGAAGGAACTGGCATATTTCAAAAAGATGGTGGGCGGGAATGCCGTAGTGGATGCATCTCCGATCCCGATGAGAGGGGATGTGCGGCTGATCCGGGAAGCTTCGGAGGCAGCGGATGTGCACGTGATTGTCGCCACCGGGCTTTACTATGAAAAAGGAAGGCCGGAGAAATATCAGGCGATGAAAGAGGCAGATGTATATGCCATGTGTAAAAAAGAAGTGGAAAATGGGATAGAAGATACGGGGATTCATCCCGGCTTTCTGAAATGTGGAATGAGTTCCATGGGTCCGGGCAGCGAAATCCCGGCATGTGAGTGGGAAACACTGCGGGCTTTGGCAAAGCTGGCAGCGGAGACCGGGCTTTCTCTCCATGTACATACTGCTGTGCCAATGACTCCGGATCAGATCATCAGTGTAGCCAAATGCGTGACGGAGGAATGCGGATTGAATCCGGAGCGTTTGTATATGATGCATTTGGATCAGTATCTGAGAGTCCCGTACAACCTGGATGATTATATGCGCAATTTTTCTGTGGCGCGGACAGTGGATATTGATTTACAGTGCCGACTGTTGGATATGGGATGTACGATCGGCTTCGATGGGTGGGACTCACTTGTGCATATCCTTCCAGACAATCATGACCGTCTGAAGGCATTAGTGGAACTGCTGAAACGCGGATATGCGGGACAGATCGTGCTTGGACATGATGTCAATGATAAATCACACGGTGTATCGTTTGGTTACACTGGATTTACCGGGTTTGCAATGAATGCACTTCCGAAGCTCTATGAGTGGAAGGACATCATTAACCCGGCAGATGTCCGGAAAATGGTGATAGATAATCCGGCCAGAATTCTTGCGTATTAAAAAAGACAGGCATCTCCAAAATACCGGGTAAAGCAGGTGAAAAAGCTTACTTTGCCTGGTATTTTTGTGTGTCTGGATATTTTAACCAAATATTGATAAAAGAGCCGGAAGAAAACGTCAATGTGCAGGAAAAAGCATAAAAATAATCATCGTTTTTGTGGATTAACACCAAAAATGAAAAAGGCTAATATGATATTATCTAAATTGGATAATAGTGCGGAAGGATCTGACACTGTGATCAATATTACAAGGAGCTTCCTGTATAATTCAAGTATAGGGAATTCCAAGAAAGAAGGTTGAGAAAAAAATACCTCAGAGTAAAATAAGATTACTGACTTTGCCGGTTAGTAAAAATCTTATTGAACAGAGAGGTATCTGAAATGAATTATAACACACAGAACGCAAAAATTGCATCCATTACTGAAAAAACTTTAATTGTTGGTATTGATGTTGGAAGTGAAACTCATTACGCCAGGGCTTTTGATTGGAGAAATTATGAGTATAGCAAAAACCCGCTGGAGTTCAGCAACACAGAAACTGGATTTCATACCCTGAAAGCATGGATGGAGGATATTGCGGAAAAACATGGCAAAACTGCTGTGATTCCCGGAATGGAGCCGACCGGACATTACTGGTTTGCACTCGGGAAATTCCTGCAGGACAGCGGAATGAAGCCGGTGCATGTGAATCCCCACCATGTTAAGAAATCAAAGGAACTGGATGACAACAATCCGAACAAGAATGACCGTAAAGATCCCAAGACAATCGCGGCACTGGTCAATGAAGGGCGTTTTTCCTATCCATATATACCGACCGGAATTTATGCAGAGATCAGGAGCCTGTCTAACCTGCGTTTCCAGACGCAGGAAGAACTCACAAGAATCAAGAATCGGATTGCAAGGTGGTTTTCCATCTACTTTCCAGAATACAAAGATGTATATAAGGATTTGAAAGCGGTCAGCGGCAGGATGGTGTTAAAAGCGGCCCCGCTGCCGGAGGATATCGTAAACCTGGGAGCAGAAGGCGTAAACCGGATCTGGAGAGATGCGAAGCTGAGAGGCGCTGGAATGAAGAGGGCAAAGACCCTGGTAGCAGCCGCAGAGCACAGCATTGGGAGTAAGGAAGCACCGGAAGCAGCGAGAATCGAATTAAAAAATCTGCTGAATGACATGGATGTATATACGGCAAGGCTGGAGGAACTGCTCCAGAGTATAGAAGAAAAGCTAAAGGAGATCCCATATATTGATAAGCTGATGGCAATTAAAGGGATCGGGCTGGTCACGGTCAGCGGCTTTATTGCAGAAGTTGGGGACATTGGACGTTTTGATAATCCCAAGCAGCTGCAGAAACTGGCAGGATATGCGATTGTGGCGGACGATTCCGGCAAACATAACGGAGAAAGCCGGATCAGCTACCGCGGGCGGAAGCGCCTGAGATATGTGCTGTATGAGGCAGCGATATCGCTGATCGGAAAGAATGCAGAGTTCCGGGAAATACATGAGTATTACCGGAGCCGAAAGGAAAATCCGCTGAAAAAGATGCAGTCAGTGGTTGCGGTAGCCTGCAAAGTGATCAGGGTATTCTACACGATCCTTACAAAAGGTGTAGATTATGATGCGGAGAAACTGAGGGGAGACATCAGAAGGCCGCAGATGCAGGCAGCATAACACTAAGACAAAACAAGTAATATCCCTGCTACAGTTGAATTGAGCCTTTGGAAAACAATTCTGAGAGTTGCATTCAGCTGTGGCAGGAAAGCTGAAAGGTATGTGGAACAGGCCGGGAAACGTCCACCGCAGGGTGCTGGCTTGTGGAGCATGCAGAACAGGTCAGTAAGACTTAAGAAAAAGAATGAGCCAGTAGTCGGCAGGAATAATCACCATAGGGCATGACCCTGGCAAGGAGCTAAGCTGACACCCTGGTTATGGACAGGCGGGACGAAGGAAGTTAGGACCCGGCAGAAATGCGGGAGATCCTGGTAGACACGGGAGGTTCGCTGCCGTAGATGGATGGGTATATACAAGGCCATGTAGAACGGAAAACCAAGACGCTTTACTTCGTGTACCCAGAACCAGCTATTTTCGTACCAGATACAGAGAAATGTCCATTCCTATGGCTCCTTCTTCTGAGATATTTATTGATAGTATATCGAAAAATCCTTGATTTTCAAGGAAAAAAGACTTGACTTAATAGGGAGGTACCGTTAAAGACAAAATCAAGCTACCGGTATTTAGATATACCGGATTATGTATACTGGGTCTTGTTGGAGGAACGAAAAAGATATGAAAAAAACAGAAGCAGGAGGCAGCATGGAAAATGGGTATTTCAGGATTTGGATTATGTCTGCTGTTCCAGTTATGGACGGCCGAGAAGCAAATCCTATCATTATGAGCATTATGTAAAACTTATAGAAGCGGCAGGGGTTCCATATATTACTTTTCATGATTTACGGCATACCTATACGACAATTTTGATGAAAAATAATATTAACCAACGGGCCATTGCTGCAGCATTGGGACATTCTAAATCAATCATTACGGTAGATACCTATACGGATATGAAAATGATTATTGAAGACTGCGTAGAGGAAATGCAGGAATTTATTTCAGAAATACATCCGTATGATGCAACAGATAAGTATATGCTGGAAGAAATGTTTCAGGAAAAAATTGACTTGGATGAGTCAGAGAAAGTGGGAGGCAGCATAAACTATATTCCTGGTATCACGATATATGATTATTCGGATGTTGAAGAACTGGAAGATATAGCAGAATGGTATATGGGAGAAGGGATGGCTGTATAGAAGCTGTCCCTCTTTTTAAGCAGCAGTTTGTTTCATGTAGAGGATAAGAAAAAGACGCAACATAATATTGAAATTAGCTAAAACATGATACAATATAATTAGCTAAAAAGAAAGGAGGGATTGATATGATCGGGGCAACAGCAACGGCAACGGAAATGCAGAATAATTTTGGGCGCTATCTCAATCTTGTCATGGAAGGAAAGGAAGTTATTGTAACAAAAAATGGAAAAGAAGTCGGGAGATTTATTCCGAAGGATGCGGCAGTATCCTACCTTACAGATTCGCTGACAGGAATTCTCAAAGGGGATTATGATATGGAGCAGGTGCGTGAAGAGAGGCTGAAGGGAAAATATGAAATTACTGATTGATGCGAATGTTCTGCTGGATGTATTGCAAAAAAGAGAACCTTATTATTCTGATTCTGCCGTGATATGGAAACTGTGCGAGACAGAGCAGGCTGTGGGATATGTTTCAGCGCTGACGTTTGCCAATATGGTTTATATCATGCGAAAAGAAATTTCCCCGGAGAAGATTGAAGAAGTACTTCGGGCATTGGGGTTAATATTTGAAATCATCGGACTAAGCGCAGCCGATCTTATTCACGCTTTAGAAATGAAATGGGATGATTTTGAAGATGCTGTACAAAGCGCAACAGCAGAACGGGTTCATGCAGACTATATTGTTACGAGAAACATCAGAGACTTTAAAAAGAGTAAGGTAATGGCACTTACTCCCCAGGAGATTATTGCTAGGCTTTAATGGAAAATAAGAAAAGGGATAGCCAGGATAAAAGCTATCCCTTTTCAAATAGAAAAAAGCTGCTAAAATGCACAGAAAATATGATTTTATAGTTGTATTTATACCAGACATCTGATAGAATTGTCAGTAGAACAAACGTTCTGAAAATGAATAACGGCTTATAATTATTCATTTTGTATCGTTACATGCTGTTTAAAATCAGATAGTATTGACGAGTCATGGAAAATGAAAATTATGACTTTATTCGTGTAAAAGCAATTTTGGGCAGCCGGAGAGCTTTTTTTACACGAATTTCCTTCAAAAATTACATGAATTTTCAGGTTAATACTAATCATAATAAGGAGTATTCGACTATGAACGCACAAGGACATTCGCAATCCGCTTTGCCGCTTGCTCATGAAAGCAGCACGAAGGGCGATGCTGCTTTCAAATTACACTCAGAATACAAGCCCACCGGCGACCAGCCGCAGGCAATTGAACAATTAGTGAAGGGCTTCAAAGAAGGCAACCAGTGCCAGACCCTTCTCGGTGTCACCGGCTCCGGAAAGACCTTCACGATGGCCAATGTCATTCAACAATTAAATAAGCCAACGCTTGTCATCGCCCATAATAAGACGTTAGCGGCGCAGTTATATGGTGAATTTAAGGAGTTCTTTCCGGAGAACGCAGTGGAGTATTTTGTCTCCTACTACGATTATTACCAGCCGGAGGCCTATGTGCCCTCGTCTGACACGTATATCGCGAAGGATTCGGCGGTAAATGATGAGATCGATAAGCTGCGTCTGTCTGCCACGGCTTCGCTGGTGGAGCGGCGGGATGTGGTGATCATTTCCAGCGTATCCTGCATCTATGGCCTGGGAGAACCGGAGAATTTTGAAAAGATGATGGTATCGCTGCGTCCGGGGATGGAGAAGGATCGCGACGAGGTGATCCGGCAGCTGATCGACATTCAGTATGACCGCAGTGAGATGGATTTCCACCGCGGTACCTTTCGGGTACATGGCGATGTGCTGGAGATTTTTCCGGCGAGCGCCGGAGATTACGCTTTTCGTGTGGAATTTTTTGGGGATGAGATTGACCGGATTACACAGATTGATGTGCTGACGGGTGAGATAAAGAGCAGAATGGAACATATTGCCGTTTTCCCGGCGTCGCATTATGTGGTGCCGCCGGATCGGATACGACAGGCAGCGGCGGATATCGAGGAAGAACTGGCGGAGCGCGTGGCGTACTTTAAGAGCGAGGACAAGCTGCTTGAGGCGCAGCGCATTGCGGAGCGGACAAATTTTGACATTGAGATGATGAAGGAGACGGGCTTCTGCTCCGGTATAGAGAATTATTCGCGGCATCTGGCGGGACTGAAGCCGGGAGCGCCGCCGCACACGCTGCTCGATTACTTCCCGGATGATTTTCTGATGATCATTGACGAGTCGCATAAAACGATTCCGCAGATCCGGGCGATGTATTCCGGGGATCAGTCGCGCAAGACGACGCTGGTGGACTACGGCTTCCGCCTGCCGTCCGCGAAGGACAACCGCCCCTTGAATTTTGAGGAATTTGAAAGTAAAATAGATCAGATCATGTTTGTCTCGGCGACGCCGGGCGAATATGAGGAGGCACACGAGCAGCTGCGCGCCGAGCAGATCATCCGTCCGACCGGGCTGCTTGATCCGAGGGTGGATGTCCGCCCGGTGGAGGGGCAGATCGATGACCTTGTAGGTGAGGTAAACAAAGAGGTCGCAAAGAAAAATAAAGTGCTGATCACTACACTTACGAAGCGGATGGCGGAGGATCTCACGGAATATATGCGGGACATCGGCATCCGCGTGCGGTATCTGCATTCTGATATCGACACATTGGAGCGCACGGAGATCATCCGCGATATGCGTCTGGATGTGTTTGATGTGCTGGTGGGCATTAATCTGCTGCGAGAAGGTCTCGACATTCCGGAAATCACGCTGGTAGCGATCCTGGATGCAGATAAAGAGGGCTTTCTTCGTTCCGCAACTTCTCTGATACAGACGATCGGGCGCGCCGCGCGAAACGCGGAAGGACACGTGATCATGTACGCCGATGTGATGACGGATTCCATGAAAATTGCGATTGAAGAGACGGAGCGCCGCCGCCGGGTGCAGGACGCTTACAATCAGGAGCACGGCATCACGCCGCAGACGATCCAGAAGTCTGTGCGCGACCTCATCAGCATTTCGAAGGAAGTGGCGAAGGAGGAGAAGAAGCTGGCGGTCGATCCGGAATCTATGAGCAAAAAGGAACTGGAGAAGCTGATCGCAGAGGTACAGAAGAAGATGAAGAAGGCAGCCGCGGAGCTGAATTTCGAGGCGGCGGCAGAGCTGCGTGATCAGATGATAAATCTGAAGCAGCACCTGCAGGACGCATAAATCGCAGCATCATTTACAGAGTGCATAAACCGCAGCATCATTTACAGAGTGCATAAACCGCAGCGGCATTTACAGAATGTATAAACCGCAGCAGACTGGCGGGAGGCATAAAGCAAAGAAATCGGACATGCCTGCGAGACAGCTTCGCCCGGAATGATAGAAAAACAGGAGAAAATCATGGCAGTGAATTCAAATAAGATGCAGTATATCCGCATACGCGGAGCAAACGAACATAACCTGAAGAATGTAGATCTCGATATTCCGCGCAATCAGCTGGTGGTGCTGACCGGTCTGAGCGGTTCGGGAAAGTCGTCGCTTGCATTTGACACCATTTATGCGGAAGGACAGAGGCGCTATATGGAGTCTCTGTCGTCCTACGCGCGCCAGTTCCTTGGGCAGATGGAAAAGCCGGATGTGGAGAGCATCGAGGGGCTTCCGCCGGCAATCTCCATCGACCAGAAATCGACGAACCGCAATCCGCGTTCCACGGTCGGCACGGTGACGGAAATCTACGACTATTTTCGTCTGCTGTATGCCAGGATCGGTACGCCGCACTGCCCGAAATGCGGACAGGAGATCAAAAAACAGACGGTCGACCAGATGGTGGATCAGCTTATGGAATTGCCGGAGCGCACGAAGATCCAGCTTCTTGCGCCGACAGTACGCGGCAGAAAGGGCGAGCACGTCAAGCTGTTTGAAAAGGCGAAGCGCAGCGGTTACGTGCGCGTGATCGTCGATGGAAATATGTACGATCTCTCCGAGGAGATCAAGCTGGATAAAAATAAAAAACATAATATAGAAATTGTGGTCGATCGACTGATGATCAAGCCGGGGATCGAAAAACGTCTGACGGATTCCATCGAGAATGTCATGGAGCTGTCGGACGGGCTGGTGATCGTGGACGTGGACGGGCGGGAGCCGATGCGCTTCAGCCAGAGCTTTTCCTGCCCGGACTGCGGCATCAGCGTGGAGGAGATCGAGCCGCGCAGCTTTTCCTTCAACAATCCGTTCGGGGCGTGCCCGGACTGCTTTGGACTCGGCTACAAAATGGAATTTGACGAGGATCTGATGATCCCGGACAAATCCTTAAGCATTGCGGAAGGCGCGATCACGGTGCTGGGCTGGCAGTCGTGCACGACGAAGGGCAGCTTTACCAGGGCGATCCTTGACGCGCTTGCGGAGGAATATCACTTTAGCCTGGAGACGCCGTATGAGCAGCTCCCGGCGGACATTCAGCATATGCTGATCCACGGAACCGGCGGCAAGAAGGTAAAGGTGCATTATACCGGAATGCGCGGAACCGGCGTATATGATGTGGCATTTGAGGGCCTGATCCGGAATGTGGAGCGGCGCTACCGGGAGACCGGTTCAGAAAGCTCCAAACAGGAATATGAGACGTTTATGCGGATTACCCCCTGTAAGACCTGTAAGGGGCAGCGTCTGAAAAAAGAGGCGCTCGCTGTCACGATCCAGGGGAAAAATATTTATGAGGTAACTTCCATGCCGATCAATAAGCTGCAGGTATTTCTGCAGGAGCTTACGCTCACGAAGCAGCAGGAGCTGATCGGGCACCAGATATTAAAGGAAATCCGGGCGCGCGTACAGTTCCTCGTGGATGTCGGGCTTCATTATCTGACGCTCGCGCGGGCGACCGGAAGTCTTTCCGGCGGCGAGGCGCAGCGTATCCGGCTTGCCACCCAGATCGGTTCCGGGCTGGTCGGCGTGGCTTATATTTTGGATGAGCCGAGCATCGGGCTTCATCAGAGCGACAACGACAAGCTGCTGAACACGCTGAATCATTTGCGGGATCTTGGAAACACACTGATTGTGGTCGAGCATGATGAGGATACCATGCGGGCGGCGGATTTTATAGTAGATGTCGGACCGGGGGCGGGAGAGCACGGCGGCGAAATTATTGCCGCGGGTACCGTCGAGGATATCATAAATTGTAAAGATTCCATCACAGGAGATTATCTGAGCGGAAGAAAGAAGATTCCGGTACCTGCGGAGCGCAAAACACCGACCGGATTTCTGCGCATAGTTGGCGCAAGGCAGAACAATCTGAAGAATATTAACGTGGAGATCCCGCTTGGTGTCATGACATGTGTGACAGGCGTGTCCGGCTCCGGCAAAAGCTCGCTGGTCAACGAAATCCTTTACAAGAGCCTGGCAAAGAAACTGAACCGTGCGCGGACGATTGCCGGGGCTCATGACCGTATCGAGGGCATCGGGCAGCTTGATAAGGTGATCAATATTGACCAGTCGCCGATCGGCAGAACGCCGCGTTCCAATCCTGCCACCTATACCGGGGTGTTCGATCAGATCCGCGACCTGTTTGCATCGACGGCGGATGCCAAGGCGCGCGGCTACAAAAAAGGACGATTCAGCTTCAATGTGAAGGGCGGGCGCTGTGAGGCGTGCAGCGGCGACGGTATTCTGAAGATCGAGATGAATTTCCTGCCGGACGTCTATGTGCCGTGCGAGGTCTGCCAGGGCAGGCGTTACAACCGGGAAACGCTGGAGGTGAAATATAAGGGAAAGAGCATTTACGATGTATTGAATATGACGGTGGAGGAGGCGCTGAAATTTTTCGAGCATCTTCCGTCTATCCGCAGAAAGATCGAGACGCTCTACGACGTCGGACTCTCTTATATCCGGCTCGGGCAGCCATCCACGACGCTGTCAGGCGGCGAGGCACAGCGCATCAAGCTTGCTACTGAGCTTAGCAGACGCAGTACGGGAAGGACGATCTACATTCTTGACGAACCGACTACCGGACTGCACTTTGCCGATGTACACAAGCTGATCGAGATTCTGCAGCGCTTGGCGGACGGCGGCAATACTGTGGTTGTGATTGAGCACAACCTGGATGTTATCAAGACTGCTGATTATATCATCGATATGGGACCGGAGGGCGGCGACGGCGGCGGCACCGTCATCG